>ENA-OUOG01001959-OUOG01001959.1-marine-metagenome-genome-assembly--contig:-NODE-1959-length-22498-cov-5.603764_pt1 | contig 22498 bp, 16 predicted proteins | sample MGYA00248635_ERZ508505 | MGnify/ENA primary metagenome ERZ508505 (study PRJEB26176, sample SAMN06267871) | marine metagenome | isolation source: Saanich Inlet, British Columbia, Canada | place: Pacific...
AAGACCCAAAAACCGTATGACGGCGAATCGGTAAAACATTTGGGTCGCGCCGCGGGACGCGCGCACGCGAAGTGGCCCAAATCGTCACGGTTCCTGACCAAATGCCTATGCGGCGGTTCTGTTTTTGGGCTTCCCGCGATTTCAGGGGAGAAAAAAATGTGTGCATCCATATATTTTTCGGGTGCGCTTCCACCGACTGGTACTTACTTTCACGAGCCTGCTTTCCATACGTCGGCCGGCGTCTTGGTGAGTTTCGCGAAAAAGAGGTTTTTTAACACCCGAGAATCTCCGGAGGTCGCACTGGAGCGCGCGCGCGCGTGGACGCCATGTCGCAGACGGTGGATCTCGAGAGCGTCGCGCTCGTGGAGACGCGCGACGACGCGTCTCGCGCGCGGGTTCGTCCGCCGAACGGCATGCGGACGCACGTCCGGCTCGCGGTCGCGCTCATCGCGCTCGCCTCGCTGTGTTTGCTCGGCGTTTCCGCGGGCAACACCCGGCCCGGGATCTCGGCGCGTCTCGGCGCGGGCGCGGTGGCGCGTAAGAGAGGCCACCTGCGCGGGTTCCCGATGGTGCGCGCGCTCGTCGCGCCCGGCCAGGAGGCCACTCTGAAGGTGGTGGAGAACAACTGGGAGGCGTACCACGCCAACGGGCGCGACGCGCTCGTCCCCTTGTATTTACCGGACGTCTCGCTGTGGCCCGAAGGCGGAGGCTTCGCCGAGCTCTCCGCCGTGATCGGCGGCGAACGCGACCTCGAGGAGGGCACCGTGATTTCGTACCTCAAGATGCTCGACCGGAAACACGCGCAGGCGGAACTCGGGTACGAGCCGGACGAGCACCACGAGCGACAGAAACTCGTGCCCGCCGCGCTCGTGGACGGGATGGAGGATTTCGCCAGCGCGTCGCTCGGCCACCTCGCGGCGTGGCTGGAAGCGAAAAAGTTGAAGAAAAAAAGCCTCATCGTGAACGACTGGAAAACCCTCATCGCGAACCACATGGGACCCCCGGAGGATTTCGATTTATTCATCATGAGCTTCCTTAACAAAGGCCCGAAGAAGTGGGACGTGCTGTTTTTAGACAAAGGCGAACGCGGCGTCGACCCTGAAGCGTTGAAAAAGCCGTTCGCGACGTTTCGCAACGACGAGTGGTCCGAGCCTTATTTGGTGTTTCGCAATCGCGCGGCGGGCGTGGCGGGCGCGAGCTTCTACATGGTCAGCGAGTCGTTCCTGAAAAAAGTCCCGTCGTTGTTAGCGCAGTTCCAGTTCACCGCCGTGGACGGGTGGCTCTCCACGCTGTGCCGCGACGGGCAACTCAAGTGCTTCTCGCACATGCGCAAAGACTGGTTCTTCGGGTTCACCCCGGAGCACCTTAAGGGCCACCACCCGCCGGACGCGCGCGTGGTGCCCACCGCGGAGCTTTTGTTCGAAGCGGGGGGGGTGATCAGAGACTCTGAAAAAACGTTTTCGGGGGACGAAACAAAGAAGAGCGAAGAGGCGGGGGAAGGGCCGGGCTTAGGAACCGCGAAGAAGGCGCCGAAGAAAAAAAGGGAGAGGAAAGTGTCCCGCGCCGCCGCGCTCGGCTGGGCGCCGCTCGACGCGTCCGACGACGGCGCGCGTTAAAATTAATTAATGAGCTCGAATGAAGATCACATCGGCGACGTCGTCTACGTGGAGTTCTTTTAGGGGTCTCGACGTGGCGCGCGCGATACGCACTACTCGTGTCGTCACCCATCGGCGTGTCGGTAGTAACTCTCCGCTCGTTTCTCAATCCTGCCCGTCGTCCCACTCGTCGTCCCAGTCGCTCGGGTCGCGCCCGGTGGCTTTCGCGGCGACGGTCGAAAGCAAGATGGGGATGTTGGTCTTGAACTCCTCCAAGCCCCAGAACGTGCCTTCTCTGCCCGGCTCCCACGACGCGCTTAAAACTCCGTACGTGATCCCCACGAGCGCGGCGCCGAACGTCGCCGTGGACGCGACGAAGAACTGCCACGGCGCGACGTCGGCGTGCGCGAACACCTTCAACCCGTAAAAGATCGGGCCGGTGCTGAACCCGAACAGCAGAGGGACGCCCGAGAAGATGGTGATCCTCTTGAGCATCCTGTCGGTGACCTGCTGCGGGATGGCGCGCCCCTGCGCTTTCTGGTACTGGTCGCGTTTCTTCAGCATCTTCTCCTCGTCCACCTCCACCGTCGTCTGCTTCGCCCTGGTCGCCTCGCGAACGCGCTTGAGCGCCGCCTTGCTCACCTGCCCGGGCTGCGAAGACACCACGCCTCGCTTGGAGTACTTCAGGTTGGGATCGCGCTTCTGCTTCCGCTTCGCCGCGCGCTCGGCCGCGGCAGCCTCGGCGTTGTCCAGCATCTTCTCGTCCTCCCTCGTCTGTGCCTTCTTGTCGCGGCCGGCGAGGCGCGCGTTGCGGCCCTTCGCCGCGCGCGTCACGTGCGCGACGCGCGCGGAGCGCGCGGCACCGCCACGGGAGCGCAGGCTGGACGCATCGCCGAGACCGCGCGGGCGGCCCGCGAGCGCGGCGGCGGACGCGCCGCGCGCGACGGAGAACATGACGCCTCTCGTGCCTGCGCCCACGCGCGGTGACCGAAAAGCGGGAGCGGGCGCGCGGTGGTGACGCGCGTCGCGAACTGCGCGAGACCGCCGCGGTACGGCTGGCCGATCGCCGCGGTGGATAACCGACACGTCGTTTTTTACGAGATCCGGTGATTCGGGTCGCGGCGATGCGAGAGCCCCTCGAGGGACGATTCCTCCGCGGGCAAACACTTCGGGAGGCGCGGGGTCGGGTTCTCGAGCATGGGCGGGTGTCTCTCCAGCGGGTCTTCCGCGCGCGCGCGCGACATGAGCGCCCTCGATCTCGCGCTCGCGTCCCGGCTGCAGACGTACATCGCGACGCACCCGGAGGTGCACGCGTCGAAGAGCCTCACCAAGGTGGCGCTCTCGTTCAACGCGATGTTGAAGTCGTTCGAGGCGATAAGAGTGGTGTTCACGCGGGTGGACGCGGACAGCAACGGCACGATCGAGTACGAGGAGTTCCTCGCGGCGTGCGCCGAGCTGCGCGTGGAGGGCGAGAAGAGCGCCGGTCTCCTGCGGGATGTGTACGAGACGGCGGACGTGAACCGCGACGGGCACGTCGATTTCCGCGAGTTTGTCATGGCGCTGACGCTGGCGTTTTTGATCGCCGCCGCGGAGCGCGTCGAGAACGGCGAGGAGGTTGTGTCGAGACCGAACGAGAAGAAAGAGACGGAGGCTGAGTTCTTGACGCACAGATGTCTGGACAAGGTGTTGGAGGCGTGGTTGCTGTTCGACGACGCCGGCGAGGGGTTCATCCACAAGAAAAACGTGACGAGCGCGTTGGCGTCATTCGCCGACGGCGCGCACGGCGACCACAACGCCGGCGCCTCCTCGAAACTCATCAGCGCGCGGTTCTCGGAGATGAACTGGGATGAGACGGATACCATCTCGTTCCAGGAGTTCCTCTACGCCGTCGAGGGCTGGTGCGGCCTGGAGGATGACCAGGAGGAAGAATAGAGCGAGAGGCGGAGGCGGAGTCGATACATTTTTTATGCCTTTTCGTGAGAACGCGTTTCACCAACCTCGAGAGATTTCAGTTTCCCTTCGCAGCGAAGAACACAGACTTTTTTCGCGTCACGTTTAGGACTCGAGCCACAACGACTCGCCCGAACGCGCCACACGCGCACCGACCCACCACTCGCGCTCGCGCGAACTCGCCATACGACCTACGCGCGTCGCTATGCCCAGGCGCGGCAGATACAACATGGGGGGCTTATTACGCGAATTCGACGAGCAGTACTATTCGTACAGCGAGGGGGACGACGAAGACGACGGCGGCTACGACAGAGACGACCGCCCGAGGCGGCGCGGGACCCCCGGCTGGGGTTCGCGGCAAAGCAAAAGCGGCGGCCCCTGGAACGACTGGAAGTCCTGGCCCGCTGACTTAGATCCGATCCCTCCGGGATACTGGCGCCTCGAGCTCGGCGCGCAGCGGGGCGCGCCCGCCCGTCTCCTGAAACCCCTCCAGGGTTCGTTCGCCCACAACGAGCAGACCCTGTCCGCCTCCGCCGGCGCCGCGCTCAAGCGCGCTAAAGAGATGTTCGACGAGTACATCACCACCGTCGTCGATCCTCCGACCATCTTCGAGCTCATTCCCGAGGACGCGACGTTCAACAAGACAAACACGTGGCAGAAGGATGATCGCGTCGAGAAGTACCGCGACCGCTACGCGAAAATAGTGGGCGACGTTCACTCGGATACGTACGCGCTCTTGTTCGACCGCGGCAAGGACGACGGCACCGTGCCTTACATCCCCACCTCCCAGGTAAGGTTCAAGTTCGGCCTGGACTCCAAGTACGTCCCTGTCCATGCCACCTACGCCAACGAATCGTTCGAGTGGGACCGCATCGAGTTCCACCTCACCAAGGACGCCGGCGCCGGCCTCGAGGCGTATGTGTCCAGCTGGCCGGGCTGCTCCGCGCGGCCCAAGATGCTCTCCGCGGAGAAGATCGCCGCGCTCGGGTTTAAGCGCAAGAGCATGCGGGTGTACGGATTCGCGGTGTCCGCGGAGGGTCTGAGGGCGTACAGAGCCGCGAAGGAGGAGGGGTCGCAAACCGACGGGGCGTTCCTTTTTCCTCCGCCTCCGCCGGCACCTCGTCCGGCTGCCGCCGCCGCCGCGCGCGCCCCCGAGCCCGAGCCCAGGAAGAGGAAGAACCTCCCTCTTTTACACGAGAAGGGGTGGTGCAGCCTGTGCGAATGCAAATTACCGGGTGATACCAACAACAGGATCACCCACGAGAACGGAAAGCGGCACCGGGCGAACCTCGCGGAAGACGCGAAGCGGCGGAGGACGGAATGATATACCGCGGACGTACGACCACCAAGTCTACGATATACTCTCGTCACGCAATACTACGACATAATACTACGCAATACTACTACGCAATACTACTACGCCATACTACGCTTTGTTTATCTCGACGCGCGTCGCCTGCACCAGCCTCATGTCGTCTCTCCCCGGGAAGTCCGCCTCGACGGTTTCCCACCCGTTTTTAAACGAGACGTCGGCGAAAGTTTCGCGGTGCGTCCGGTTTTCCGGGTCGCACAAAATCGCCATGCCGTCTTTCCGCGTCGCTCTGGTGACGACTTCGCTCACGCACCGCGCCGCCGTGGCGTCGTACAGCACGTCCGCTGCCACCACCACGTCGTACTTGTCCTTTTCGAGGACGCAAAAGTCCTCCGGTATGGCTTCCCAGTCCAGCGAAAGCGTCGTCGCGCGGGTCGGGTCATCCGGCGCGTTCGCCAGCGCGCTTTTTTTGGCGAGGCGCAGCATGTCGCCGTCGACGTCGCACATGCATACCCGGCTCGCTCCCGCGCGCAGCGCGGCGTTGCCGACGATGCCGAGGCCGGCGCCGATCTCGAGCACGCTCTTGTCCCGCACCAAAGAAGGGCAGTGCGCGATGAGCCGCGCGAGCGCGACTCCCGCGGGCCACACGACGTCGCCGGCGCCGTAGAGCTCATCTTTAAATCGCGCCAAGGTTTCGGAAGACACCACGCCGGAGACGTCCGCGACGTCCGAGGGGACGTGCAGGTCCACGGACTTGCCCTGCCCGAGGTCGATCTTAGTGAGCCTCGCGGAGGAGCTGTCGCCCTTGCCCTCGCCCACGACGGTCTCCGCCCCGGACGCGTCCAGGCGCTTCTGCGTCGACTTAGCCTTGCGCTTCGCGCGCTTCGAAGTCTTCGCCTCGGCCTCGTCCACCAGGGGGCTGTCGTCCCGCCACCCGCGCGGCGCCACCGTCGGCGCGCGCGCGCGGTCCGGCCGCGCGACGCGGGGCGCGGTCCGCGCCGCCGGGGGGGGGGCGAACCGAAGCGCGCTCATCTCTGCGAGACAAGGGGACCGATTCGACGCTGGATAAAAAAGACGCGCGGTGTCGGCGGAGTTTCGGGTGCCGGAAGAAAAGCGCCGACAGCGCGAAAAAGAGAGATTTTTTCGCTCTCTCGACTTTTGTGGTGACTGCGTCCCCCTACGAATTTCGTCGTGCGTTCTGCGCCACTGAATCCGCATAGCGGCGATAAACGTGGCGTTTCTGCCAGTTGTCTCGGAAAACGCGTGCCTCCAATTCCCGATTGTCACTCGCCGCCGCGCGATTCGACTCGCGTGACACCTCGGCACGTCCACGCAGCTCCCGCGCGCACCGCCGAACCTCTAACCCGACCGCGTTCACCATGGGCGTCGGTCTCGCGCTCGCGCCTGTCCGGCTGCGCGGCGCCACCGCGCGCGCCGTCCGCGCCGAGACGAAAGTTTCGGGACGACGATCGCTCGCCGACTCGCGCGGACGCGAGCCCCTCCGGCGCGTCCCCGCCGCGCGCGTCTCGGCCCGCGAGGGGCTCGCCGCGCGCCGCCGCGCGTCGGTCGTGCCCGCCGCGTCCAAGAAGACCCTGGACGCCGTCACGTACGCCTTCGCCGAGGACGGCACCGCCGCCGTCCTCGACGCGCCCGTCGGCGCTTCCGGCGATTCCACGGTGACGTCGTCCGGATCTTCCGACACCGAGCGCGACGCCGCGGCGTCGCCGCTCGCGGCTTCCGCGGGCGCCGCGCCCGCGGCGCCCGCGTCGCCCGCGCCGGACCTGGAGCGCCTGACGTTCGAGCCCAGCCGGGTGGAGGACCTGCGGGAGGCCTCCTCGGCGGCCGCCGCGGCCACCTCCGGGCCCGCGCAGGGCCAGACGGACGAGAGCGCGATGGCCGCCTTCACCAGCGACGACATGCTGTGCATGCTGTACGGCGTGGACCAGGATAAGGAGGACGCCAAGTACAAGGTGGCTTTCTTCGACCTCGACGCGGTGGTCGCCGCGGAGGCGCTGCGCGACGCCGCCGCCGCCGTGCGCGCGCACGTCGCCGGCGGCGCGTCCGAATTCGAATTCGACGCCTCTCGCCTTTCGGAACGATCCGGAGCGCTCGCGGGCCGCGACGTCGATTCCTTCGCCTTCGCGGCGGCGCGCCCCGGGTGGCTCCCCGGGTGGCTGTGGCGCCCGGTGGCGGCGCTCGTCGCGTTCCTCGCGCAGACCTTCGCGAACAGAGAGGCACTCTCGGAGAGTGGAAAACACGATGACGCCGTCGTGTCGTTTGCCGAAGAAACCGGCGATCAAAAAATGACGTCGCCTTTGTCGTTCGGCGCCTTCGCCGGCGCGCGCGCCGACGCCGCTTCGGCGGCGGCGCTGGCGCGCGGCGTCTACGAGGCGCACTTACAAAAGGGCGTGTTCCCGGAAGCGGTGCGGTTCGCCAAGCAGCTCCGCTACGACGGGTACAAGGTTGTCCTGGTAACCTCCGCGCCGGCTTTTTTTTGTGAGCCCGTCGCGAACGAAATGGGCGCCGCGAAAGTGCTCGGCGAGACGCTTTTGGTGGACGAAGCGAGCGGGACGTTCATTATTGGCGAGACGCAGGAACGTGAGACTGATTCGTTACACGTGACGGATCGCATCAAAGCGTTCGCGGAGGAGAAGGGCGTGAGCCTTTCCAAATCCATCGCGTACGGGTCGCGAGGCCGATACGGAATGGCGCTGATGGAGTGCGTTGGTAAGGCGTACGCGGTGAGCCCGGATGCTTTTATCCAAACCGAGGCGGAGAAGAGAGGGTGGCAGACGCTTCTGTGGGCGGAGGACGCGGCTCGGCGCGTCGAACGCGAACGTGCCGCTGCCGCGCAGACCTTCCAGACTGGTGACGCGTACGGCGGCGGCGCGCCGGCTCTGGCGTTCGCGGGCGCGGTGAGCGCGCCTAAGAACGCCGCGTCCGCGGCGTGGACCATGCGGGACCCGGACCAGTACGACCCGGAGAACGATCGCCGATCGCGGTGAGGGTAGTCATTTAGAACGTTTTAACGTGTGAAAGCAGCGGTGTATATTACTCACACGTGATGAACGAACCACCGAGAAGCGCTTGTGAAACACCGCCGCTCTCTCGCGAGCTCGTTCGCGGTGCCTCTCCGTAGAACCGTCCTCGCCTAATAGCGAAGGTCGAAAGTACTTCTACCCTTCGCTCGCGTTCGCCGCCACGCGCAGCTCGCGCCCCTCTTCCCGCAGAGAGCGCAGCGTGACGCTCACCCGGAAGCCCCGCTCTTTGAACCCGCCGACTGATTGCTTGTCCGCCGCGCGCGCCGCGATGCCGTGCCGCCACAGCCACCGCGCCTCCCCGGAGAGGAACAGCACGTCCCCGGGGTCGAGGCGGATCCCGATGCCCCCGCGTTCGCTCGCGTTTTTTTTTTTTTCCCCGTCGTCGTTAATTTTAATGACCTTCGCGGTCTCCGCGTCTTTCTCCGCGGGCGAAAGGTCCATCACCGTGCTGGACAGCAGACTGACCACGCACACGCCGTCGTCGAACGCCGCCAGGTCGACGTGCGGCTTCAGGCCCTCGCCGGGCTCGTACGCGTTCACGATGAACTGGTCAAACGGAAGCGCCCCCGGCTTTTTCTTTCTTTTCTTCTCGTCTTCGCCTGAATTGGCGTTTCCCGGAAACGCCGCCTCCGCCGAAGATCTCGCGGGCCACGCGCCATCCTCCGCGGCGACGCGCGCGACGCGCTCCGCCAGAACCGCCGCCCAGGGCGGGAAGTTCCCGAAACGCATCGCCTGGTTCTTCCGGAACGACGTAAACGCGTGTACGTTTTTTCGAGAGCAGTTCTCGTGTGGGCTCGTATGGCGAGTAGTCTCGTATGGCTCGTACTCGCGCGACGGCGCTTCGCGCGCGACGTTTCCGGCGACGCAAACCGGAAGAGGCGATGTGTCCTGCGGGAACTCCACGAGCCCCTCTTTGCGTATCGCGTCCACGAGCCACGCCTGCGCCTCGCGCGTGAGCGCGCCTCGCGCGAGGTGCAAGCCGGGGATGGAGTCCGCCAGGGGGCCGACGTGCCGCTCGCGGTCGGGCGCGAGGAACCGAACGGGGGGGGGCGGGGAGGTTTGGAGCGTCTCCGGGGTCTCGGCGGTCCACGGTGTGCCCCCCGGGAAGGACCGGGAAGGATGAGAGGCTTCGCCCGACCCTCCCTCCTCGCCTTCGGACGACTCGTCGTCGCTGCCGAACACCCGACGCACCAACGCCTCCGCGTCCCTCTTCCGCGACATCCCCCGCGAGGCTCGAGCCCGCGCCGCCGCAGCTGCGCGACGCGGAGTGAAAACGCTAACAACGATTGGAGTGCGGACGAAAACAGTCCAGACTGGCCCGTTGCAATTAGGTTTGACGCGACACTTCCCGGCGCGCGTCTGTCCGGCAGACGCGCCCGCGACCGCCGTTTCACGCGCACGAGCACGCCACCTCCGCGAGTCCGTCGAGGATGTTCGCGACCGGCGGCGTGATGGCCGCCTGCGCCGGCTCCGCGTGCATGACCGCGACGTGCAGTTGCTTCGGGGCGGTCGGGGGTGCCATCGCGAAGATCTCGGCGCGCGCGCTGTACGTGGCGCTGTTCGTGCTCACCACGGTGCTCGCGGTGGTCATGCGCGACTACGCCAAGCCCATGCTCGCGAAGCTTCCCTGGATCGTGCACGCCGCGGGCGGCGCCGCGGGCTTCGAGCCCGGCGACGAATGGTTCGGCGCGCAGGCGGTTTATAGAGTTTCGCTGGGTTCATTCATCTTCTTCGCCGCAATGTCTGTGCTTTTAATCGACGTCAGAGACCGCTCCGACCCAAGAGACAGCGCGATCCAGCACGGCAACTGGACTTTAAAAACTGTGGCGTGGGTAACGTGCCTCATAGGGCCCTTCTTTTTAAACTCGGACAGCGAAGTGATACACGTCTACGTCTGGTTCGCGCGCGTCGCGAGCGGATTGTTTCTGTGCGCGCAGAGTCTCATCTTGCTCGATTTCGCGTTCCTGTGGAACGCTCAATGGCTGCGAAACTCGGAAGACGCGCAGAACAGAGGTGACACGAAGACCTCTACCTCTTGGATTCTCGGTTTACTATTCGGGACGATCGCCTTATTCGCCGGTGCGTTCACGCTCTTCGCGTTTCTGTTTAAGTGGTACGTCCCGCACGGTAACGGGTGCGAAACAAACGCGTGGCTCATTTCTGTCACAGTTGTGTTAGTCGTCGTGTGCGCCTTAGTCTCGGCGCACCCGGCGGCGGCGGAGCGCGGCGCCTCCGTGCTCCCCGCCGCGGTCGTCGCGGCGTACTGCGCGTACCTCACGCACGCCGCGCTCGCCTCCGAGCCGGGGACGACGGAGGGTACCGCGGGCGTTGGAACGGAAAACGCCTCGTTATGCGTGCCGGTGCGAAATAGCGCGGGGGGCGCCGGGCGCTCCGAGCTCAACGAGCTCGCCGGCGCGGCGCTGACGCTCCTTTCCGTGGCGTACTCTGCGCTGCGGTGCGGCTCGGCGGACTTTTTCGGGGACGGGGACGGGGACGACTCCGGGGACGTTGCCACTCGCGGGCTCCTGGAGTCTCACGACACGAACGGGGACGCGAATTTGAACGGGGATGACTCCGACGTCGGCGGCGCCGGCGCCGCGTTCCCAAACGGGCCGGTGCGGTACTCGTACTCGTTTTTCCACGCCGTCTTCGCGCTGGCGTCGGCGTACCTGGGGATGCTGCTCACCGGCTGGGGCGCGCGCGGGGACGGGGACGCGGGGGGCGGGGACATACGGGACGTGGACTCGGGATGGGCCAGCGTCTGGGTCAAGATCGTGAGCGCCTGGATCACCTCGCTGCTCTACGCCTGGACCGTCGCCGCGCCGTTCGTGATGGAGGACCGCGACTTTACGTGACGATTTTTTTTGTTTTTGTGAAACACAACACGACGCGCGCGCGCGTCATGTCGAGTGTAGACTACAATTGTAGACTAAACTGTAACACTACGTGTACCTACAACCTAAATACTCCCTAAACCTGTTCCTAAAACGCTTTTCTCACCACCTCACTGTTTGTCTCCGCCTGCGCTCGCGCTGGCGCCTCGCCTTCAACTCGCGCTCGGCGGCTCGGCTCAAACCGTCCACGGCTTCGGCGTACGCCACGTTGTACTCGACGTTTTCGCGCATGTTCCTCCGCGATTCGCGAAAAGCGCGTTTCAACAAACACTTCTTCCCCGCGGACGAGGGTTTATTAACCCCCATGCCCCCCCCCGCGAACACTGAAAGCACAGCGAGTTTCTGCTTGAGCCACCCTAGGCCGAGCGCGGACGGATTCGCGAGCCAACCCGCGCCGCCGAGTCTTGGCGCCATCTTCTCGCGCGACAAATCGCGAACGCTGCCGATGTCGTGCACGGACCATTCGGAGTACTCCGCGAACGACACGCGTCGGACACTTTTCGGTTTCGTTTGATTGTCAAACAGAGTCGCGTCGTGCTCCTCCGCCGCGACGCTCGCCGACGCTTCCCGGTCGATGGCGTCGTCGTCGACCGCCTCCGCGTCCGGGAAGAGAGGGGAACCCGGCGACCCCGGCGACGCGTCTTTGTCGGCTTCGTCCGCGGAGGAGTCCGAGTCGAAAAAAAACGAAAAGCGAGTCCCGTCGCCGAGCACGGAATCGGGCGACCCGGTGACTCGGCGCTCGAGCGCCTTCGCGTCGTCGCCGGCGCCGCCCGCGCCGGGTCCCCGCGCGTCATCGGGACCGCCGAGAAGCAAGCTCGTGTCCGGACTCAAAGACACGGGCGTCTCGGCGTCCGTGTCCGTCTCCTCGGCCCCGGAGTCGGAGTCGGCGGCCTCGAACGCGGCGGTCGCCGGCGCCACAGCAACGGTCTCTTTCCGCGACGACGCGGTTTCGGGGGAGAAGCCGCGCGCGGGGCGCGGGCCTCTGTGCGTCTCCAGGGGCGCGCAGGACGACGACGCGGGCGTGTTGGTATCCTTGGAGGACGACAAAACGACGGCATTGTCCGAATCTGTCGCGACAGCGCACGAGGGCGCGGACCCGAGAAGGTCGTTGACAGGTGCGTCGTCGTTGTCGCGCGATGCGGCGAGGCCACCGACGGGCGGATCACGCGCGGCCGCGGGAGGAGATGACGCCACCTTCTCGGTGTCTGGGAGCGCGGGATCGCGAGCCGCGATCGCCGCGCTGGCTCGCGCGGCGCGCGGGGAGGACGATGACGTCGTCATCGCGCGCGAGGCGCGTGTCCGAGTGCTGGCGTCGGCGGTGGCTTCGTTCGTTTGGTTTTCAAACACCGAAAAAAAGCCGTTTTCCTCGGCTTTGGAAACGTCGCTTTCCACGTCAGGACGAGGTGGCGATTCGGTCGTGCCACTTGGCCTCGGCCACGGCGCCGATCTCGACTACTCAGGCCTCTGCTGTCGCGCCTCTGTCCGGTGCGCGCCGAGAGAGAAAAGGGGCGCTGCTCGTCAGCCCCGTGCCAAAACGCGCGGCGCGCGACGGTGCGACGACAGCCGCGATGGAGTCGGTGATGGAGTGGTGTCGCGAGCATAAGCTCCGGGCGATCGGCGGCGTGTGGGTGACGGGCATGGGGGCGTCCATGGCGTACAACATGACGCAGAAGCACCTGGGACCCATGACCAAGCTGGTCCACTCGAGAGTGTACGCGCAGGCGCTGACGCTGGGATGCCTGGTGGTCTCCGCCGGGGCGGAGTACTACGACTCGAAACACAACGCGAGGACCGAGGAAGTCGACCCGTACATGTACAAGGCCCCGATGAAGGCCAAGGGGACGCACTGAACAGCATAGGCGGGGGAAGGGGAGGGGAGGGGACCGTCCCGCGTGAGATCTCGGCGCCGCGCCGACTTGTAAAAAAGCAAACTGATGAGTTGGGTCCTCGCAAAAAAATCTTCAACTGTGTGCATCTCGCCGCGTCCGCCCTCTTCAGTGCCGCGCGCGTCGACCTCGCGTCCGCCATGTCGACCTCCCCGGATCTCGGGGGGGCGCGCGTGCTCCCCGAGTCCACGTGCGGCGATGTCCGGGACGACACCGCCGCGTTCGTGCGACGGCTGCGCGCGTACGCGGAAGGCGCGAAGGCGCACGGCAAAGAACTGCCCTTAACGAGCCTCGCATCGGAACACCCGGTGGAGCGGGTGGTGGAGGACATGTTCGACTGGAGCGCGCCCGTGTTCGTGGCGCGCGCGCCCGGTCGTCTGGACGTCATGGGCGGCATCGCGGACTACTCGGGCAGCCTGGTGCTGCAGATGCCGATCGCGGAGGCGTGCCACGTCGCGGTGCAGTTCCGGAACCTGGAGCTCTCGCCGGCGGATTCCAAGAAAGCCTCCGGATCCGGGACCACCACGGTGGTCTCCTTGAACGCCGACCCCGACGCCACACCGCGCGTGTTTCGCATGCCCACCGTCTTGGCGCTCCTCACGCACCTCGGCCCGGCGCGCGAAATGACTCGCGACGACGCCAAGCTGACGCAGATTCGCAACACGTGGAAGGGAACAAACAGAAAGTGGGTCGCGTACCCCCTCGGGGTCTTGGCCGTCTTGGAACACTTCTTCGCTGTTGAACACAGCGAACGAGAAGCGCCAAACCCGTTCCGCGGATTCGAATCGCACGTCGACGTCTCCGTTTTGATATCGTCCGACGTCCCGGAAGGCGCCGGCGTTTCGTCATCCGCCGCGGTGGAGACGGCGACGGCGCACGCGACATGCGCGGCGCTCGCCGCGTATCTCCCAGACTCTTTTGTGAGACTGAAAACGCTTAACGACGTGGTTAACGACGTTAACGACGACTCAAAAGGCGTCGAAGAGTATTCTCCCACGAAGAGTTCTCGAAGAATATTCTCGTGCGACGAAGGCGCTGGCTCTGAAATCGCTACGTGGTGCCAGATGGCGGAGAATTTCGTCGCGGACGCGCCGTGCGGGATCATGGACCAGATGTGTTCCGGTCTCGGCGAGGCAAACGCTTTGTTGGCGTTGCTGTGTCGCCCCGCTTTAATCGTACAAAGGGCGGTGGTCTTGCCGCGGGGCGTGCGCGTCTGGGGCATCGACAGCGGGAACGCGCACAGCGTGGGGGGCGGGGACTACGGCGTCGTGCGCGCGGCGGCGTTCATGTGCCGCGCCGCCGTCGCGAAGCACCTGGGAATTTCTTCGCCTGGGGAAGACGAAAGCGAAAAATCGAAAAAACACGACGCGACGCGCGAGGCGCGCGCGGGGAAAAAAAAACAAAATCCGCAGGCTTACCCCCACTCACCGCCATGGTGACCCCGTCCGAGTTCGACACTTTGATCGGTTCGTCTTGGCTCACGAAACGTGACGAAGAACGCGAACGCGTTACCGAAGACGAACGCGCGGGTTCGGCGAATGCGATCGATGACGCGGCGAAAAAAAAAAGAAAAACTTCGCCGCTCCCGCCGCTCGGCGAGTCGGTCGGCGCCGACGCGTTTGTGAAGCGTCACCCCGAGGGCCACGGCGACGACGGCGTGACCGAGCTGGATTTCGACCCTCTGACTACATACCCCGTGACGCTCGCCGGACGACACCCCGTGCTCGAGCACGAGCGCGTCCGCGCGTTCTACGACGCGATCGTCGCGATGAACGCGATGGACAGTCGCGACGGCGGCGACGACGACGCGAACATCGACGAGAGAGCGTCGAAAAAAAAAGCGTTCTTCTCGACGCTCGGCGCGTCGATGTTCGCGTCGCACGCGTCGTACGGCGCGCTCGGCTTGGGGGACGCGGGGACGGATGCGATCGTGGGGATGGTTCGGGACGGTTTGGGACGGGGACGGTTACACGGCGCGAAGATCACGGGTGGGGGATCGGGAGGTACGGTGTGCGTGCTCGGCGAAGACGACGACGCCGGTGAGGCGGATTACGCCATCGAAGACGTACGCGCGCGGTACGCGCGTCGGCGAATGGATGATGAAAATCTCTCGTCGTCGCGCGCGAACGCGAACGCGTTACCTCACCTGTTCCGAGGCTCGTCCCCGGGCGCGGCGAGCTACGGGTACCTCGCGCTCAGGCTGGACGGCGCCTGAAGAGACGCGGATCGCGCGCGCGTATCCGTGAGTGCACGACCTATTACGTCTAATAGTTCTCTCGTTGAAAAAATAGTCTTCTACTCTACATACGTGGTCTCGTAACGCGCAGTCAGGGCGTCTCCGGCTCCTCGTCTTCCTTCTCCGCGCTCCTCTTCCCCGCGCGTCTCTGTTTCTTCTCCACGCTCCTCCTCTCCTCCGCCTCTTCCTCCTCACGCAGCTCGTCCCCGGCGCCGGGGACGATCGCGCCGGAGACGGATTCGGATTCGATCGCCTCGGTTTCGTCGAGAACCTCGAACGCAGCCTTGACGTCTTCGCGACGCAGCATCTTCCCGTCCGGCTGGATCACCTCCGCCTCGAGCACGGCCGCCTCGGCGGCGGCGCTCTCCGGGTGGTACGTCGCGCCGTTCACCAGCGCCATGCCCGTCGACAGCACCGAGGGCGCCGCGCCCACCGCCAACACCAACGCGCCCGCGACCACCATCGAGACGCTCATCCACACCGCGGTGTTCGGTCTCGCGCTGGTGCGCGACCGGAGCAACGGCGCGCCTTCCTCGTCATCGACGCGATCGCCCGTGGGCGCGCGAGGCGTCATGTTTCGGGGGGTGTTGCCCGCCACGAGGACGCCGACGCGCGAAGCGGCGAGTGCCGGGCTCTCGAATGAGAAACCGCGTTTATCGACGCGGGTGTTTCGTTTTCGCCGCGCGCGCCGATCGACCACCCTTTCGAAGACAGCGCTCGAAACCGGTCGGACGGTTCTCCGACCCAGAACCGCGACCGACTCTTTCACCGCGCTCGACCGATCGAACGGTTTCGTCAAACACTTTTTGAAGGAGGAAGAAAATGTAGTCTACCTTCGTAGCTCATCACGCTACGCTACGCGCGCGCGATTACTCGAACAGCCCCTCCATCTCGAAGACGTGGTTCCACCCGATCCTGCGCACGTACCGCCACCCCAGCGACGCGACGTACGCCTTGGTGGTCTCCCACGGCTCGGAGTTGTGCATCGATTCGTACAGGATCCACCGCGGGCGAAACCCCGCGTCTAAAAATTCCCGCAACACCTTGTCGCCGACGCCCTCGGCGTCCACCGACAGAACCCCGAACTCCACGGGTAACGAGCACTGCGACGCGATGTCGCGCACGGGCACCACGTCCACGTCCACGTATCGCGCGCCTCCTCCCGGTTCGTCGGAGGCGATAACACCAGTGTCCGCCCCTCGGTTCGATTCCCCCCGTCGCAACCGTTTCAGCTTCGCGTCGCGCGACGTCAAAGCCGCGGCGGCGTTATTTTTTTTCCCGTCGGACCGCCTCTCCAGACTGCTCTCCATGCTGACGACGTCCTCCCCCAGCTTCAGCCTGAGCGTCTCCTTCGCCTTGACGCCCGCCATGGCGGCGTTCACGTAGCACGCGGTCTGCGACCCGTCGCGCCCGGGGTCCACGAATTCGTTCTGCGCGGCTTCCGCGAGCTTCAGCATCTCGGGATTGGGCTCGATCAGCACGCTGCTCCACCCCCACCGCACGAGGTTGTACGAGTTGCTGCTCAGGAACCCGTCGTTCGCGCCGACATCCACGACGAGAGGCACGAACCCGAGCTCTTTCTTCGCGCTCTTGACGTGCGCGAGCGTCTTCTGGAACCGACCGTACAGGAACGTCGCCTCGCCGCTGTGCGAGACGTCGATCCCCAGCGTCTGGACCTTCGGGAACCGATCGGCGCGATCGCCGTTCCCGCCGTCCCCGTCGCCGTCCCCCCCGATGGTGGTCAGGTGCACGCGCGACAGGGTCTCGCGCGTGACGCTCGCCAGCGCGCCGGAGGAAACCAGGTCGTGGATCGCCGAGCGCACCAGCGGGCGCTCCGCCAGGTCCGTCCAGTCGTCCACGTCGTCCAGGTAATGCGACGCCGCGGACAATCGGCTGCCGAGCCACAGCGCGCCGTTCGCGACGGACCACACCAGCCACGCGGCGAGTAACATCAGCGACACGCGCGCGCACGAGGACACCGCCGCGCGTCCCCGTGACGCCCGCATGTTCTCGGCACGACGCGAGGCGGGCGCAGGAGGACAGTGGCCGCCGGATAGCAGGCTTCCCGATCGCGTCACCGCATTTCGGTCGATCCTCGGGTGCCGTGTTTTCTCGGAAACTCTCGTGAAACGACGAAAAGTAACATTCACTCCGACGACGCGCGGCGCGATGCGTCCACCCGCCCCCGAGGGTCCCCCGGGGGCACCCCCGCCCGGGTACCAGATGATGTACCTGATGCCGGACGGGCGGATGATGCCCGCGCACGGGATGCCCCCTGCCATGATGATGGGTTCCCCGCACGGCGCTCCGCCGCGGCCTCCGATGCAAGCCCCGGGGTGGGGCGCGCCTCCGCCGACCTGGGGGGCCGCGCCCGGCCAGCCGTGGGGCGCGCAACATCCTCCGCACCAGCAGCACTTCCAGCCCTATCCCGGCGTGCCCCCCCCGCGCCCGCCGCCTTCGGGCGCGCACCAGCCGCCCCCCCCGCAGTGGGCGGCGCCTCCCCCCCCGCCGCCCGGATCCCAGGCGCGGGTCCCGCCGACACCGAATTCCCCCGCGGTCGGCGGAGGTGTGGCGCTCGCTCCTGGAGCGCGCGCGGGATCCAACGAAGTCCCGCGACCTCCGGCGAGCTCTTTCAGCGCCCCGACGAGCACTCCCGTTTCCTCCGCCCCCGCCCCCGGCGCCGCCCCAGCGTCGGCGGCGGGTTCGGCCGCGGGCGCGCCGACGCCGAAATCGAAAAAGGGCAAGAAAGGCTCGAATCGGTCGAAACGCGCCGACGACGTCGTCACCTTTCCGACGGTGGATGAGATCCCCGCGGTGGCCCCCGTGGACGTCGAGTCGCTCCCCGAGGACGTGCGTCTGTACAGGCAGGAACGCGCGAAGAACTGGCCGGGGCGCGCGCGGGAGGAGGCGCGGAACGAAAAGGCGCGGGAGGGATCGGCGACCGACGCCGCCGCCGCCGAGGCGGAGGAAGCGGAGCGGCGCGCGGCGCGGCGCGCGCGTCTGGCGGAGGTGCTCGCCGAGCAGCGTCGGCTCGGGCATTTCGAGGCCAGCGAGGAGATGCGTGACCTGATCGGTGATGGTGTCGACGGGAACGGTGATCCCTCCCGGGACGAAAGAAAACAACGTCCCGGGGGGGACGGGCGGAAGGGGCGCGGCGGGCGGGGCGGCGGGCGAGGCGCGCCGACCCGCGAGCCGCGGCGAGCGCCGCCAACGGGCGAACGCGACTGGACCGGCGGCGCCAAACGTCCGTCCCCGTTCGAGGCGGGTTCCGTCCCGGACTCGAAGCGGGGACGCGTGGACGGGGACGGGGACGGGGAAGGGGACGGGGACGGGGACGTCCCGAGACGTCCCCGGGAAAAAACGCGCGCGTGTCGGTTCTGGAACGCGGGCGCGTGCCGCAAAGGCGACGCGTGCGGGTTCAGGCACGACGGCGAGCCGGGGGTCTCGGGCGCGCCGGGGCCGTACGCGACCGCGGTCAGTACCGAAGGGACGTCCCCCGGGGACGGCACCGAGGGAGACGCGTCGGTTGCGCCTCCCGGGGACGTGCCCCCCGTCCCCGTCCCGGGGGACGTAATCCCCGGGGACGCGAAGCGCGCGCCGCCGCCGTGCCGGCACCACGCGCGCGGGCGGTGCTCCGCCGGCGCGTCGTGCGCGTTTTCGCACGGCGCCGCCGCCGCTTCGCGGGGACGGAACAATTGGGATACCGACCGAAACGACCCCTTCCGAAGAAACGCTCCTTCGCGACACGGTCAATCAAACAAAACTTCCAACTCCGACAAATCGACCTTGCTCAAGAAGCTGTTCGCGAAAGAGGTGCGGGTGGACCGCGCTCGTCTGTTGCAGGTGTTTCGTTTCCTCGCCGCGAACGACTTTTTGCGGACCGAAACGCGACTGGACAATCTGTGGGTGTTCCCCTGGGCGGACGACCCCGAGAAGGACCCGGAGAGGGACAAGGACAGGCTTCGGAAGCTCGCGTCGGAGGCGCGGGAGGAGCAGGACGCGGAGGAGGAGGAGAGACAATAACGATAGGCGTGCGATGATGAATGAGTAGTCGATAATACAAATACGCGCCGCCGCGCGCGACTAACTAGACTAGTCTACCCGACCTCCGCCATGAGCGCGCGGCCGTCCGAGTCCGAGCCCATGTCGCTGTCCCCCCCGAACTCGTCGGTCGTCGCGGGCGTCGACGCGAAGCGCGTGTGCTCACCCCCCCCCGTCTTCGTCTTCGTGGTCACAGCGCGTTTCTTCTTCTCCGCCTCTTCGGGTACGCCGTCGTCGCCGTCCTCGCCGTCGCCGTCGCCGCCGCCGCCGCCGCCGTCCGCCGCCGCCTCCTCCGCCTTCGCCTCCTCCTCCGCGTCGCGCGGCGTCTCTTCGGGCGTTTTGTTTGTATCGGCCTTTTTGGGCCACGGCGGCAGGTCCAGCGCCTCCGCGGCGACCGCCTCGAGGTCCTCGGAGTTTAACTTGATGAACGCGCCGATGTCCTCGGCGGCTAACAGACGCGTCAGCCGCCACCGAAACGCGTCGTCGTTTTTGCGCTTGTACGGTTCCTCGATGTCGGCTTCGGGGTCGGCGTCGTAATGGACCATTTTGAGAAATTTCGACGCGGAGGGCATAAGCTCTTCGTTCGTTCGCACGGACGAATTCCGTTTCCCCGAAGACTCGTCCTTCAGGTCGTCCTCCTTGCGGTCGTCCCGCAGGTTCCACAGACGGTCGAGCTCGGGGTTGCCCAGCGACACGACATCGTCGGAATCCTTCGCGAAGGGTTCGCGCTTCTTCGCGGCGCGGCGCGCGCGGCCGTCGGCGCGGCGGTCAACGCGACGACTCTCGGGCTCCGGCGGGGGGACGGCGTCCAGTCCCCCCGGCTCGGGCGCGCGCTCGAACGCGCGGCAGTTCTCGCGTTTCCACCGCGTCCAGTGCCTTTCGCGGCGGAGCGCCAAAGAAACAGCCTCGGCGAACTTCGCGCCCGCGGGGGGGGTCATAGAGAGCTGCGAGAAAACGCGGACGCGCAGTCGATCCGCCTCGGCGCGCGTCCTGCGGTCGGCGGCGCGCGCGTCCGATGGAGTACGCCCGTTTGGATCTTTCGTCTCCGGAGACGCTTCTTCCGAACGCTTAACGTCGTTCGCCTCAGTGTCGAAACTCGAAACGACCCCGGACGAAGCCGGCGCCGGCGCGATGTCGTCGCGGTGGTTGAGGAACACCGCGCACTGCGTCAGGAAGTGTCGTCGAAACGCGGCGTCGCGAAGCTGCAGACGCAGAAGCGGCGCCGCCGTCAGGTACGTCACCCCCGCGGACTCCGAGGAGTCCGCGGAAACGGATCGAGTAGTGAAGGAACCGCGTCTCCGAACCTTCTTCGTCACTCGCGTTTCTGCACCCTTCTCGTCGTCCGCGTCCATGGAATCAAACTCCGGCGCGCCGTCGATCGCCACCCCGAGGCTCCGGGGCTCGTCCGACGCCCCCCCCGCGGCGAACGCCGCCGCCGCCGCCGCCGCCTCCGCCTCCGCCGCCGCCGAGCGGTCCAGCTGGTGCGTCTCGAACGCCGCCAGCACAGCCTCGAGCGACCTGCGAAACGCGTTCCAGCCGCCGGGACCGGCGGCTAGGGTGCTTTGGGGATCCCGGAAAAAAATCTGCAGGTTCCAGAACGTGCGGTAGAACGCCGCGTCCACCGCGGAGGACAAAAGCGCGTCGACATCCGCGCTCGCGTTTCCTTCTTTCCCGTTTTTCGTATCGTTCTTCGCGTATCCTCGACGCGTTTCCTTGACCTCCGTCGCGGCGTTAACCTCCACTCTCGGAATCTCGTCTGAGCTTGGTCTCTCTTCCACGTCGTAGCGCTTCTCGTCGTTGTTGTACGCGCCCGCGATGTTCAGCGCCGAGCGCTCCGAGAGCGGGTACAGAGCCGAGAGCAGAAGCGAGACGCGGCCGCGTAAAACGACGTCGCTCGTCTTTTCTTTGCTCAGCCGGAGTTTAAGGTCGTTGCAGACGCGCAAGACGGTGAGCTTACCTCTTTTCCAGAGATGATCGTCGCTGAGCCGCTCGCGCGCGCGCTCGACCCAGGAGAAGACCAAAGCGCACGTCGTAAGTGTGCTCGCCTCGAACACCTGCTCGGCGGCGACGAACACCGAGCCCGGGTCGGCCACCCCGGACTCTGACAGCGCCAGCGCCAGATCCAGGCACCGATCGAGGAGGGATCCGATTGATGACGGTCGAGACCGCTCATCGTCGTCATCAGCATCATCGACCCGGCGTTCGACCGCGCCTCCGCCCTCCGTCTGTTCCTGCATCACCCTCTGGGTCAGCCGACACAGCGCGTGCTCCACCAGCGCGCGGGTCTCCGACCCGGGCGCGTCGCGGGGAACGCCCTCGTCGTCCAGGATCACGTCGTCCAGCCCGAGCGCGCCCTGCAGGGAGACGAGCGCGCGCGAGGTCACGGGCTCGGCCCCGCGCACGATGGCGTCCAGGCGGGACTCCACGTCCGCGCGCTGGCGCTCGAACAGGGAGGCCATGGCGGCGAGGGGCGCAGAACCGCGCGCCTCGGTCGCACGCCCGGCGCGACAGCCAGTGCGCGCGGGAGCGCGGCGGCAAAAAGTACAACACGCGCGCGTAAAACCTGCTCGCGGGCGTGATTCCGCATGTGCCCCGAACTGCCGAATCGGTCCGAGTGAAGGATTTTTTCGGTGACGTCGGCCACAACGGGTCGGCGCGTCGGCGCGACCACGCGCGGGTCATGGCGAAAGAGGACGAGCCGGCCGAGATGGTCGACCCGCTGCAGGACCTCGTGCTCCGGCTGCGGGACGACGAAGGTGCGTCGAGTAGCTCTCCCGCGGGGCTCGCGCTCCCCACCCCTCTCGATCGCGAATCAGCGTTTGGGTCGTGGTCGGAATCGAACCTTCCGCGGTCGAACGGCGCGACCGGGGACGAGCGGCTCGACCCGACCGCGACCGATCGGTCGTGCGGGGTTCCCTCGAACGGACGGCGGGGTGGCGTCGCACGTCTGATGGACTCGAATCCGCGTCTCTGACCCCTTCCCGCTCTCCCTCCTCCTCTCGACCCCTCTCCGTCGTCAGCCCGCATCGAGGCGTGCGCGGAGCTCCTGCATGTGCTTCGATCGGACGAATCCGAATCCGCATCCGCGCGCGATCGCGTCGCCGAGCTCAACGCCGTCCCCGGTCTGGTGGACATCATGCACGACTTCCTGGACGCGCACGACGACGTGCAGGCGCACGAGAAGGAAAAGACAGAGAAGCTCGACGGCGAGAACGGGGACGTTTCTTCTCCCGACGCCGAGGCGAACGTCGAGATCTCCGCGAGTCTCCGCGCAAGGCTCCAAACGTTGGAGCCTTGCGTCGCCGACGCGCTTCGTTGCCTGATCGACCTCACGAGAACGGTCGCGACGCGTCTGCGCGTGGTGGACGCGGGCGGGATCGGACCGGTGTGTCGCCTGATGGACGCGGATGTCTTTCCGGAATCCATCGCCGAACGCGCCGTCGTGCTCCTCATCAACTGCGCCGTCGGAGAAGCGAGCGACGCGGGAAGCGATAATACTTCGCGAGACGACCCGTTTTCGCCCGCCGCGAAGGTTCGCAAAGC
>ENA-OUOG01001964-OUOG01001964.1-marine-metagenome-genome-assembly--contig:-NODE-1964-length-22444-cov-4.827022_pt1 | contig 22444 bp, 9 predicted proteins | sample MGYA00248635_ERZ508505 | MGnify/ENA primary metagenome ERZ508505 (study PRJEB26176, sample SAMN06267871) | marine metagenome | isolation source: Saanich Inlet, British Columbia, Canada | place: Pacific...
CGCGGAGCTTCGCCGCGAACGATGAAGCGTCAACGTCCGTCACCGGGAACGGCTCAACTAAAACCTCCTCGACGTACGACCGAAACGCCGCCATCGGACACACGACACGCGCGTCTTCCCCGTTCCTCACGAGGTCGCTCCCGGGCCCGCCGCACCCGTCCGCGTCGCAGGTTGCATTTTTTAAAAAATCGCACGCGGCGACCAAAAAAACCTGCGCCGCCTCTGAGCTCGCGTCGAACAGCGCGTCCAACTCTAAAACGCCGCGTTGTCGTGGGTCGTACTTATCGACGCCCTCGACGTCCATTCCACCCAAGCCCCAAAACAGGTCCACGGGCACGACGCGGTCCTCGTCCGAGGACATGAACCGCCGCCTGTTGTTCGAAAAAGACTGCATCAGGTGCGTATCCGGGTACCAAGCCTCCTGCTCCGCGGGCGTCTCCAGCTCGGAGGCCATCTTAACGCCGATCGCGAGCAGCGCGGCGAAACTCGCGACGACGAAAAATTTAATCACGGGGTGCGCGACGCACGCGTGAAACGGTTCGCGGTAGAACCACTCGATCGGACGCAGTTTCGCGACGTCCATTCGTGACTCGCGACGTGCTGTTCTTCCCGATCCAAGACTCGCGTCCGACGAAAGAGCACCAGCGCCGTCGGAAGAAGAAGAAGCGTCGTCCACGCCGACCACCACCGCGACGTCGCCGGAAGATTCCGATCCGACGTCGTCTATCTCGTCGGCGCGTGCGGCGACGTCTCTCCCCGGAGGCCCAACGCACCCGAATCCGCCGAGGCACGCCGCGAGCTTCCCCTCGCCGTTCGCGCGGCGCCGCGCCGCGTTCCGCACCCAGCGGTCGTAGAGCACCAGCGCGGGCGGGAAGAACAGCACGTTCACCGCGAAGAGCACGAAGATCATGATCGCCGAGAGCGCCCCGAACGCGGAGATGGGCATCACCTTGGACATGGCGGTTGCGGCGAACGCGACGGCGGTGGTGAGGGACGTGACGAAAATCGCTTTGGACGCGCGACGCGCCGTGTACAGGACGCGAGTCAATGTACTTCCCGAGACCTCCGACGGTTCGTACGCGGACTGCTTAAACGCATCGAAGAACACGAAGACGTCGTCCGCGCCCACGCCCAGCACCACGAACACGGACAGGATCTGTATGTTCCCCAGGTACGACACGCGGAAAAACACGCGGTACAGGAAGATACTAACCGGGAAGCTGGCTAGAATCTCAAACATGCCCAGCGACGCGACGAAGACCGATCCGGTGTGCAAAGACATGTACACCCAGACGGCCAGTATGGACGCGCCCGCCCACGACAAGTCGAACCCGATTATGCGTTGCGAGTCTTTGCTTCGCAAGTACCCGGCGTAGAACCTGATGTCGGTCCCGTCTTCGTTCAAAAGGCCCATGTATGGGGTGCTTAGAAACTTAGCCTTCATCGCGAAGCGCTCGAAGAGCTTCGCCTCGACGGCGTCGAGCCACCCCTCGCCTATTTCGTCCCGCTGCGCATCCTCGCGGTCGTCCACGGCGACGTACCCCGGCCGAGGCGCGCCCATGGGGTACTTCACGCGCGTCACGCGGTTCACCCCGCCGTTCGCGTCGAAGTCGCCGTCGAGGAAGTACCCGAACGACCGGCGGTCGTCGGAGAACATCGCGACGATCGCGTCGAGGTCCTCCGTCAACTCGCCGGTCCCGTCGTAAATAACTTCGCCCGTCGCGGCGTCCACGGAGGGAAAAAAGTACAACACCGGAGACACGCGCTCGACGCACCCCGTGGCATTCCCTCCGTCGTACTCCAGCTGGCAGAAATTCTCGTACCCGGGCGTGGACATCACCAGCGTGTCGATCTCCCGCATCAACAGGAGCGCGTCGCGATTGAACACCGAGCCCCCGTCTTCGCTCTCGAAGTGAAACGTTAAAGTCCCGCCTTCGCTCTGCTTGCTCCTCTCCGGGATCGAGCCCGCGCCGGAAGCATCCGCGGTGCGCGCGGCGACGTTCAGCGCCGTCTCCGCCGCGTCCGCGGTCTCGGTGACGGGGTCGTTCAGGATGATCCACTCCTGTTTTTTCGGTTTCATTCGTCGAGCGCGCATGGGCGGAGCAGACGGGCAACGGCGTCAGACGCGGAAACAAAAAAGGGGGCGAAAACGGATGCGCGTCGGACGAAAAAGGCGCAAGGCGCGGAAGACGAAGACGGGTCGGCAGATTTTCCGCGTGCCGCTTTTTCGGGCATCGCGTCGGGAGAGCTCCCGGGTCGCACCTTGTCGCCCGCGTCGGTGTTGAACTCGGCGAGGTTCGCCAGCGCGACGACCGCGGAGATGGCGATGATGGCCATGAACACGGAGGTGAACACGAGACACGGTCGGTCGTGCGACCACCGAGTGTACTTCGCGAGGAAACCCGCGTTCGCTGTGGCGTCTTTTCGTTCGCCGCGGGACTCATCATCCTCTCCCGTCCACGCCTTCCGCGCGCGAGGAGTCCGCGACTCGCCGGGGGAGGCGGACATGTCGAGCGGAGCGGTATCTCGACGTGCGCGCGAGCTCCCGCGTCCCCGTCGGTCGACAAGCCTTGTCGAGCCGGAGGGAACGCCGATAACGCGGTGGTCGCCGCACGCGTTCTACACCCGACCGACGCGCGCGAAGGAATAAAAGGCCTTTTCCTTTTACGTCCGCTCGTTCGACAACGTGCGCACTTCGGGTCACCTTCGACGGAGTCGTTTTCGGTTCCCACGGTGACTCAAGAATTTAGACCGTCGATCGCTCGCGCCAAAACCGAGGCGAACGTCGCTCGTCGCGCTCAGCTCCGCCGCCGCACTCGCCCCAGCGCGCGCCGTTCCGATGGTGAAGACGGCGCTGGACGACCGCCCCTCGGGCGGCGCGGCCCGGCGTCGTCGCCCGAAGAGCATGCAGGACCAGGGCCGCAAGGGCCACCACGTGGAGGGCGAGCCGGCCTCCACCGACGCCGCCGCCGCCGCCGGGGCTGGGGCGGACAAAATCGAGGACATGGCGACCCGGGAGAAGCGCTTGAAGCGCGAGCTGAACAAGCGCGCGGCGAAGTTCATGAAGGGCGAGCCCGTGCGGGACATCAAGAAGATCGCCGACCGCAAGACCAAGGCGCACGTGCGGTACGCGGAGACGCTCGCGGACGACGCCGCGACGAACGCGGCGCTGCACGAAAAGTGGTTGTTGCCAAGCGCACCCGGCGCCATCGAGGCGGAGGGCATGGAGCGCACGTACCGGTTCTCGCAGAGGGAAATCGCCGACGCGGTGGACGTCAACGCCGCGCGCAAAGCCTTCGACCTGTCTTTGCCCAGTCTGGGGCCGTACAAGGTGGACTTCACCCCGAACGGCCGCGACTTGCTTATCGGCGGCCGAAAAGGCCATCTCGCGCTGGTGCGCTGGAGCGATTACCGCTTGATCAGCGAGATTCAGACGCGCGAGGCGGTTCGCGACGTCAAGTTCCTGCACAGCGGGCAGTTCTTCGCGGCGGCGCAGAAGAAGTACACGTACATATACGATAACCGAGGCACGGAGATCCACTGTCTGAAAGACCATACCGAGGTGAGCAAGTTGGATTTCCTGCCGCTGCACTTTTTGTTGGTTTCCATCGGCGACCAAGGCGTTTTACGGTATCAGGACACTACGTACGGCAAGATCGTCGCGCAGCACCGCACGAAACTCGGTCCGTGCGAGTCTTTGACGCACAACCCACACAACGGTGTCTCGTTGTGTGGGCACGGCAACGGTGTCGTCACTTTGTGGTCGCCCAACATGGGCACGCCGTTGGTCAAGATGCTCGCGCACCGCGGTCCCATTCGCGCGATCGCGATCGACCCGAAAGACGGCCGCTACGTCGCAACCGCCGGCGCCGATTCGCAGGTGAAGATCTTCGACTTGCGGACGTACAAAGAAGTGCATAGCTACTTCTCCGCCGCGCCCGCGACTTGCGTTGACATATCACAGCGGGGCATGCTCGCGGTGTGCTACGGGGGCAGGACACAAGTATGGGACGCGAGCGCGATTAGGGGCGCGAAGGCGCAATCGCCGTATCTAAACCACGCGACGGCGGCGGGCGCGAAAATCTCCGACTGCCGCTTCTGCCCGTACGACGACGCGCTCGGGTTGGGCCACTCTTCTGGGTTTTCCAACTTGATCGTCCCAGGCGCGGGCGAGCCCAACTACGACAGCATGGTGGCGAACCCTTTCGAGACGCGCAACCAGCGACGCGAGCAGGAGGTGGCGCAGCTCATGGACAAGCTGGACCCGGAGACGATCCAGCTGGACGGCGACGGCGTCGGAAAAATACGCGCGGCGCCGAAGGAGGTGCAGAAAGAGCGCCGCGAGGCGGCGCTCGCCGCGCAGATGGGGAAGAGGGAGAAGGCGCGGGAGAAGAACGCGGAGAAGTCCCGCATGAAGGGCAAGAACCGCATCTCGAAGCGGTACCGCAAGAAGCAGCAGAACGTGGTGGACGACAAGAAGTTACGCGCGAAGATGCTGAAGGAGGAGCAGGCGAGGCGCGCGGCGCGGATGGCGAATCCAAACGCCGGAGACGGGCCGGAGGGTGGGGGGGCGATGCCCGGGCGCACCGCCGGCGCCGCCAGCGACGCGCCCGTCGCGCCGGAGGGCACTTCAAGCGCGCTGAGGCGGTTCTACAAGTGACGATTTTTTCGAAAATGGCCATTTTCGAGGAGGACGATAGTCACCCGCGTCGTTAGTAACTAGCTAGCTCTGCAGTACGCATACCTTCGTCGGTCACCGCGCGTCGATCGCTCGCGCGAAACGAAAAGTCGCCACGAAGGCATCACTCCTTCTTCACCCCGAACGCGGCTTCCACGTTCCCGCGGCGCAGCACGACGGCGGAGCCTCCGCGCCACTCGAGCGAGACGGACCGCGATGTTTTGTGAGGACCGATTGTTTGTGAACGCGCGTTCGACGGCATTTGATTTCGGGACGAATGCGCGTTGACGTTCCCGTCCGTACCGAACAACACGTCGTCCATCGCCGCCGTGTCGCCGCAGGGAAACGACTCGGCGCACCCGACGGAGACGAACCCCGCAGACGGGATCGGGATCCCGACGCCGCCGATGCCGCTCGCGCCCGCCGCGCCGGCGACGGCGCCCGAGACGCGCGCGCCGAAGGAGGTCAGATTCGCGAACGCCGACGGGCGCGAGAACAGGGACGAAGGCGCTACGTGCCACACGCGAACGCGCGACGCGCTCTTCGCGTCGCGGTAGCCGGCGAGTCGCGAGCCGTCGTCGTCGAACGCGAGCGCGAACGCCGGCAACGCGCCTTCTGCTTTTTGAGCGTCGACCGTCGCGTCGGTCGCGATGAGACGCGCGGCGAGTCTCGTCTCGACGCTCTTCGGCGAGGAAAAATTCGACGAGACGCGCGGCGACGCGCGCGGCGACGCGCGCGGCGAGCTCCTCCGACTGGCGTGTCCGCGGCGAGCTGTGTGGTGATTCTGATTCGCGGCGAGCGCCATCGCCGCCGCCGCCGCCGCCGCCGCGTACTGCTGGTTCCCGTCGGACGGGTCCGGGCTCGGAATGACGTCCACGGAGCGGCGGATGGGCGTCGTCCGCGCGCGGTTCGCCGTCGGCGACCGTCTTTCCCCCTCGCGCGAGGCGGCCTTTTCGGGCGAGGTTGGAAGCGAACGGTCCTCGACGAAAGCCGAAGTGACGCGCACGCGCGGGACGGTCTTCGATACCGTCGTATCGTCTTCCGAGCGTCGTTTAAAGTCGCGCGGTGGAACAAACGGCGCGTCCTTCTCGTTCGACGCGGGCGACGCGAGCGCCCCGAGCGTCGCACTGAACGCGCCCGAGAGTTCGTTCGCGGCGCGCGCGGCGTACGCCGCCGCCGCGGCGGCGGCGCCGCTCTCGTCGGCGGCCACCACGGTCTCGTCGTCCTCCTCCTTCAGAACCTTCGTCTTCGCGCCGATCACCAAGTCGTAGACGTGTATCGAACGGCGCGCGATACCGCCGCCGCCGCCGCCGCGCGAAGGCGAAAAAAAATGCGGAAAGGAATGCGACGCGGAACTTCCTAAAGATTCCTCCGCCGACTCCTCCACCGCCACCGCCAGCCTCTCGACGTCCCGGTTCCGGCTGGCGAAGTACGCGACGCGGCCTGAGTGCTGCGCCAGGTCTGTGGCCAGAGCGCGCGCGCCGGCGCGACACGTCTTGCGCAGCGCCGGCGTCGAAGACGACGACGCGGCGGCGACGACGCCGGCGACGGCGTCCAGATGTCTTTCAAGCGCGCTCGTTTTTTCCCGCGCGATTTTCGCGAGCGCGAGAAACGCGCTCATGTGCGCGGGCGAATCCGCCGGCGCGGTTTTGAGTCGTTTCGCGAAGGCGTCTAAGAACGCCCTCGGACTATAACCCGCGAGCGCGGCGAGTAACGACCCCGTCGCGTCGCGAGCTGTCATCGTCTCCGCGGGAGCGCCGAGGACGCGAAAAGAAGATCCGGCGAGCTTTTCGTCGGCGACGGATCCCGATCCGGCGCGGACCGATCCGAGCGCCTCGGCCAGCGCGAACGCATGCGCAATGAGCGCCGCGGCGAGCTCGGCGTCGCTCAGCGCGCGCGCCGCGCCACGCGACTCGATGGCCTCGGCGAGGAGCGACGCCGCGTCCGCGACGATCGACGCGCGAGGCGCGGCGAGAAGCTCGATGAGAGCCCGCGAGACAAGAGCGGGAGACGAAGGACCGTCGACCAAAACGTCGTCGACGAAAATCGTCTTCTCCGCGTCTTCCGCGCCGCCGCGCGGCGCGGCGGCGGCGCGCGCGGCGAACGTCGCCGCCGCGACCACCGCCGGCATGGAGAGGTCGACGGCTTCCTCGGCGAGAGCCTCTGCTTTTCGAAACGCGCGCTCGCTTTCGAGGCGGGCACCCGTCGAGCCGAGCCTCTCCGCGGCCACGTGACTCGCCAGAGACGCCTCCGCCGCGGCGACGGCGGCGCGCGCCGACTCGGCGAGCGTTTTTGTTTTTGTTCGCGTCGGAGGCGGCTCCCGCGCCGCCTCCGCGCGGCTCGCCGGCGCGATGGCGTTGGCGTGGAACAGCGCCCTGGCGGCGTCTTGGATCGGGACGCACGGCGAGTGCCGCAGGCGCGCGAACGCGGCGAGGTGTTCCGGGGTCGTGAACGTCTGCAGCGTCGAGAGACGCGCAACCGCCGCGTGAAGAGACGCCGAGGAGGAAGCGGTTTTTGTTTCGTCGGCTCGGTCGGTTTCGGTTCCCGTCTTTTCCTTTTTCGCGGCGACGAACGCGAGGCGCGCCGCGATCGCCGCGACGGCGACGGCGCGCGCCGCTTCCGACCGCGGGTCAGTCGGAAAGGAAAACGCACCGTCGGGCTCGCTCGGGACCGCCACGGAAACCGCGCGCCCAACCCCGAGGACGGCGGGAACCAGATATCCGTGACGGCAAAAGTTTGTTTTTTTCGTTCGCGTTTCGTTTTCTTTCCCGCCGAAGAAACCGATTCCGAAAAACGCGTCGCGCGCCGCTCCGTCGGCGTCTTCGTCGCGACCCCAGGCGTGCATCGCCGCGGCGACGCGTCGTAGCCGCGTATGCGCGAACTTGTTTAGGTCGCGACGCTCCAAGAGCGCGACCACGTCCACGACGAGCGCGCGCGCGACGTTCCCGACGCCGAGCTCGCTTTCGACATTTTCGATGCAATGCTTTTCGTGTTCGCGTTCGCGACGCGTTTCTCGTTCGACGTCTTCTTCGCGAATAAACGAGGAACAAATAAACTCCGTCGTCGTCTCCGCGCCGACGCGCGCGTAGGCGGCTCCCTCGGCTTCTCGCGCGGCGGCGAAAAACGCGAGCGCGGCTTCGTCGTCGCGTATCGACCGCTCGACGGTGTTTCCGAGGAGGTCGTACGCGACGGCGTCGTACGAAAAAGACCCGTGTCTTTCGACACCGCCGTCGACGTCTCGGTTTGCGTCGCCAGACGGCGTCGACGACGGATACCCGCGGAGCGCGGTGAGGACGCCGCGGCGCCGGTCCCAGACCAGCCGGACGTCGGCGACGGAGGCGTCGTCGACGCCGTCGACGCCGTCGACGCCGTCGACGCCGTCTCGCGAAGCGTCGCGAAGCATCGGACGCAGAAGCATCTCGCACCGCGCGCGTTTCGCGGCGCGCGGCGCGTTCGCGCGACGGACATCGTCTCGCGACGGCGCGTCGGTCACGGAGAGGACGCCGACGACACCCTCGCCGTCAACGGAGACCCCGAGCGACCCTCGCGTTCGATGTTTCGTCGGCGTGTCTTCGTCGTCGTCGTCGTCTCCGTCCTCCGCCGCCGTCGGCAGCGCGAGCACCGCGCGCACTTCGCGCGCGTGGTGTCGAAGCGACGCGACGAGCGACGGTCGCGCACGACACGACGTCGTCTCGGCCGATGACTGTCCTGACTGTCCTGCCACTTCTTCGCTCGCGCCGCGCGCCGCAGTCGACGCTTCCGCGTCGACGTCCCAGAAGGTCACCGACCCGTCGGCGTCGCCGGCGACGAGCAAACCGCCTATACACGCTGTCGTCGCGACGCGCGTCCCGACGCGATTTCGTACGTATTTTTTTTTCGGCTCCGAAGCTTCGTCGCCGTTCGCCGCGGGGCTTCTTTCGGTCTCCGGGTCGAACGGCGCGAGCCGTTCGACGAAGACGTCCCCGTCTTCCAGCCCGACCGCGAGCGCGCCGACCGACCCTCCGCGAAGCAGACGGCACGACGTCGCGCGAGTCGGTTTGGCTTTCGTTTTCCACGCGTCGGCGAGGCGCGTCTCCGGGTCAAACGAAATCGCCGCCAGTAAGTTCGCCGAGACCTCCGCGCGTGTCGCGCCACGATCGTCCTTCGTGTTCGTTTTCGTTTCGGAAACAGAGCTCTTCGTCATTTCGGTCTCTTCTCCCGAAGAACAAAAGCGCTCTGTCGACTCGTCTTTCACCGAACGAAGCGTCCGCGGTTCGAGCGCGCGCGCGGGAGACTCCCCGGCGAAGCGCGCGCGCGCGATTTTCGTCGGCGGCGACGTCGACGTTTTCTCTTTTATCTCGATGGAGACCACCGCCATTAGCTTCGGCGAGGCGTGGGCAGAAAAGTCGCGTCTCGCGACGCACGCGTTCGTGCGCGTGTCCCACGCGCACACCACGCCGTCGTCGTCGCCGCTGAGCAACAGGCTGTCCTCTTCGCTGACCGCCAACGCCGTGACCCGGCCGGCGTGCCCGCCTAAAAAAGCCACGGGCGCGACGCGCTCGCCGAGGTCCGCATCCCCCGTTTTCGTTTCCCAGCGCACGATGCTCCCGTCCACGCCTCCCGTCCACCTCGTGGTTGTCACCGCGCCATCCGCCGCCACCGCGCACGCCTCCGCGAACGCGGTGGCGCGGTGGCGCGGCGGCACCGACGGCCACGCCCCCGCCGCCACCAGCAGCGGGCGCATGTCGTTGTGCTGGAAGTTGTTCGTTTTCTCCTTCCTCGTCTTCCGGGAACCGAAAATCGCGTTTCGCCGAAAACAAACAAATCCCTAAACGTCGAGATCGCGTCACTTCGGCACGCGCGTCGCGCCTTCGTCGCGAGCCTCGGCGCTCGCGGGATGAGCGAGCACAAGAAGCTCGCGCGGCTGGCGATCCGCGCGTTTTACCGGCACAGCTCCTCCAAGGAGCGGCTGGCGCGCACCGGCAACGCCAAATACGACAACAGCAGAATCGCGGAGGTGCTCGTCGACGCGCTGACGCGCCGCACGTGGGTCAAGGAAGATGATCTCGCGAACGCGGTGCTGTTGTCCGCGAAACAGGTGAGGAAAGCCTTGTTGTACCTGGAGGAGCAGCGTTTGGTGACGCGCGCGCACGTCAAGGAGAAGGATAAGGACCGCGAGGCGCGCACGCGCGCGCGCGCCGAGGAGAACAACGTGGACGAGCACATCATCATGGAGCGCATTCGAGCCATCGACAAAAAGATCGTCACGTACGTGTGCTTGAATTACTCCCGGGTGTACGACGCCTTAGCGCTGCGCATAGGCACCGCGCGCAAGGAACTGAAACACTTAGCCGAGAAAGGCCCCGTCTCCGTGCTGTTCAAGTGCGTGAACGACCCCGAGATATGCGGCAAGAGGTACAGCAGCCTGGACGCGGCGCGACTGATGGATCCGACGACCATGTCGTTCAAGTGCGCGGTGTGCGCGGCGGAGGTGATTCAGTGCGGCGGCGGCGAGGACGGGAGCGCGCCCGAGCCGAGAACGCGCGAGGCGATGCGCGCGGCGCTCGCCAAGTTCGAGACACAGGTGGACCGCATTCAAAAGCAGCTGGATAAGGTCAAGGGTTCGGTTCCGCCCCAGTACGGCACGCTCAACGAGTACACGCGCGCGCGGAAGCGCGCGGCGGCGGCGAGCGGCGGCGGCGGCGGCGGCGGCGGCTTCGGCGCGCGCGGCGGCGGTCTGAACGTGCAGATCGACTCTTTAGAGGACACGACGTTCGAGGTCACGCTGGGTCTGACTGAAGAGCAAGAAGCCGCGCGCGAGGCTGAGCTGCACGCGCCGAAGATGCAGCCGGAGTGGGTGACGAAAAACCAGTTCGCCGCCGAGGACGCCGCCGCGGGCGCGGGCGCGGGGGTGGGCGCGGGCGGTGCGGAGGGCGCGAGCGCCGCCGACGCCGCCGCGAAGGCGGAGGAGAAGATCAAAGAGGAGTGGTTGCGGGCGTACTTGGGGGCGCTGAAGGGCGCGTCCGGGACCGCGGGTGAGTTAGTCGATGACGCGAAGGCCTCTGCCGGTGTCGAGAAGCGACCGGAGGCGATGGCGACGGACGACCTGGTCGCGGAGGCGATGGCGGGGGGAGACGAGGCGTGGGAGGACGTCGAGGACGACTGGGAGGACGCGTAGGTGCGGGCTCGGAGTTCGTTTTTCGACTTCAAAGCTCGTCGTTCGTGTAGACGACATGAATAGGAGCCGCTACAGTAGTATTTAAGGTAATATATAGAACGTCGACGACGACTCGCGTCTGGCTGGCTACGGCTAAAAATCCTCTCGCACTCGGCTCGAACGCGGCGGAGGCCCGGGCGGCAGCGGCGGCGCGAACGGCGCCGGGCCCGGGCGCGCCGCGACCGCCTGACTCGCCTGGATCGCCGCCAGCGCCGTCGCGTAGTGGTGCATGTACACTTCCATGTCGACACCGGGGGGAGGATGATGCATCGGATGCAGGACAGATGGGAAGTGGCCGAGCGGCATAACGCCTCCTGGCGCGATGGGGCCCGCCGCTCCAACCGCCGGAAACATCGACGGCGCGAACGCCGGCGGAGCGTGCGTCGCCATCCTCGCCGTCTCGCGCTCGGGGCTCCACACCGGCGCCACGGGGATGGCCCGCGCCGCGGACGGAGGCGACGCGAACATCGCCACGGGCGTCGCGGCGAGATCACGCACCGCAAGCTTCGCGGGGGTGCCCGTGGGACTCGCGAACGAGTCCTCGACGAGTGGTCGTGTGGGAGTGGGAACGGCGGACGACGGCGATTCGGCCACCGTTCGTCGATCCGCGACGACGACGGGCGTCGAATCGCGAACGTCGAAACGCGTCGCCTTCTCCGGCGCCCTCGCCGCCGCCCTCGCGCGGCGCGTCGACGTCTCCGTGCCCTCCGCGTCAAGGCTTGACGTCAAGGCGACTGAGTCTCTATGGAGAACTCCGCCGCGTCGAAGAACGCCGAACTCCGTGTCCGAAGCCGTCTTGCGTTCGAAATCCGAGCCGGAGGCGCTCTCGAAATCCGTCGCCGAGCCAAACGCGAAGCCGTTACTATCGTTAACACCCTTCGCGCGTAACTCGGCGCGTTCCGCCTTGAGCGCGCGTCGGCTCTTTCGCGGCGTTTTATGTGTCGTGTTTTTGAAATCGCCGGCGAGACCAGGAACCCGCGCGAGGATCGCGGCGGAGGGTTCCAAAACAGAGACGTCCTGCGAGACGCCGTCGGAAGCGCTGTCTCGAAGAGGCACCGGTTCGCGGAGGGGTTTCACGACGGCGTCGCGCGCGGCGCCGCTCGCCGCCGCGGACGTCGCGGACGTCGACGTTCGAGACTGGATACCCGTACGTCGCGGCGCGGGAACCGCGCGCGGCGTACCCTCCGCTGCGCTCGGGGGATTCGGCGGCGGAAGCGGCGACGGCGGCGCCGTCGTAGGCCTCGCGGTTAAAATCGAGTCTCGTCTCTTGTCGACCGCCCGGGTCCGCGGCGCCGGCGAAGAGCTCGGCGGCGTCGGCGTCGCGCCGCCCCCCTTGGCGCTGTCGCCGCGGAAGTCCGGGCCGCGACTTTTTTGGCAACCGGTCGTCCGCGACGGAACGTCCTCGCGCGGAACTTTTTCCGCGCTTTCCGGTGTTTCGTGTTTCTCCATCTCGTTCTTCGCCGTCTCCGTCCGTCGCGGCGCGCCGTCGGCGATCGCCTCGGTCGTCACCGCTTCCTCGCGCGTCCCAGTCTCCGACGCGTTTAGCTCCGTCTCTTCTTCGGCTTCCTTCTCGCGAAGAGACTTGGCTCGCGCGGAACGGTCGTTCGCTTCGTTTGTTTTTCTCCGCGCGCGCGCCTCGGCGCGCCGCGCGGCGCGGCGCTCCTCTTCGGCGCGCGACTCGTCGATCTCCGCCAGCAGAAGCTTCCGCGCCGCCTCCGCCTCCGCGGACCGCTCCTCCAGGTACAGCGCGAACAGACGCTGCTCGACGCAGTACGCCAGCGCAGCGTCTAAGTTCTCGTCGAGGCACATCGTCGTCAGGTCGAGCTCCGCGCGCGGGCCGAAACACGTCCCCTCGCTCGCGCCGACGAGCGCGTCGAACAGCGTAGAGAAAGACGCGCTTTTTTTCGTCTCCGCTTCGCCTCCGTCCTTCGCGTCAAACGCGTCGACCATCCGCGCGACCGCCGCGCCCGCCGAGATGTACGCCGCGCGTCGAGACTCGTGAGACGCCGCGTGCGATCTCGTGCGATTTTCGTGAGACGCTCGTCGCGCGCGAACGCCGCAGACCACGAGCGCGCCCGCCGACCCCGGCTCGGCGACGGATCGCAGCGCTTCTCTCTTTTTATCGTCACTCAAACCTTCGAAAAACGCCGCAACCTCCTCCGCCGACGCCGGCGGCGGTTTCGGGCGGCGGCTCGACCCGATTTTGTTTTTGCTTTTGTTTTTGCCACTCCCGCGGCTCCCGTGCGACGCTCTGTGCCGCTGCAGATTCGTCGACGACACGAACGCGCGCGCGCACCGGTCGCACGATTTAAAGAAAACTTCGGACGGCGGGTCGTTCGCCGTCGGAGACGACGACGTCGTCGGCGAGGTCTTTCGTTCGGACGTACCCGGCACCGGTCGCGGTGCATCGTCAGACCCGATAGAACCGATGCAAGAAGGAGGATCGGGATCGATCGACCGACCTGAAGACGAAAAGCCGGAGTTCGCGTCGGCGTCGTCGAAACGCGCGGCGACCGGTTCGCGCTCGACGACGGAGTTCGCCGAGCGCGCGTCTTCGGTTTCGCGCGGCGACGATGCCCGCGACCGAAAAGCCTTCGCCGCGGACGATGGCGCGTCGCCCGCGTCCACCGGCACGGCAGCCGTTTCCACCGGCGCGTCCGTTCCTTTCGCCCCCCCTGGGGCTCGCGTTTCAGCGGACGCGCCGTCGACCACCTTGATCGTGCCTTTCATGAAGCAGTACACGAGGCTCCGGTAGTGGAAATCGCCGCACGCCTCGAACGTGTGCTCCCACGGCTCCCCGGGCAAAAGCGCGGGCGAGCTCGCCTGGTTGTTCTCCTCGGGGTCCACCACCTCCAGGCAGTGGCGCACCATGCACTTGGGGCTCTGCTCCCAGCGCACGCTCGTGCCCCGCACGATCTCGACGTGCGCCGGGGTGAACTTCATCTCGTCCACGCTCACGCGCGTGAACGAGGCCATTTTGGAGGAAAATGACGCTTCCAAATCGAGGTCGCGCCCGCGCCTGTCGCCCTCGACGCCCGCGCGCGCCACCCGGCGGCCGAGTCGCACGCGGGCTGCCGGAAACGTTCCGGCGAGCCGCGCGGAGCGCGTGCGCGAGTGAGGGGGTGCGGGGACCGCGTCGACCGGTCGAACCGAACGCGATCGAGCCCCGTCGTTCGACTTTCTTCAGTTTGACCATCGATGATGCCTCAGATGCGAAAAGGACCGCGCGAAACGACTCGTCGTGCCGAGTCGAGGCCACCTCGAGGGTCACACCTCGTGTCGCGTGGCGATACCCGCGAAGGAGAAGAGGGACCATCCGCGATGGCGGTCGCCGGCGGCCTGAAGCTGGACGGGCGGCTCCTGATCATGGCGTCCGCGGTGTTCACCGTGAGCCTGCTCCTGCTGGTGTTCGGGATCAGCCACGGCCGCAGGGAACAGAGCGGGGACAAACTGGTGGATTTCGAGTACCTCGGCTTGTTGTTCCGATCCGTGAACCCATACTTCTTCGCGGCGCTGGGGATCGCCGCGGCGATCGGGTTCTCGGTGCTCGGAGCGGCGTGGTGCGTCTTTCTCGCGACGCGACGATTCCTCTACCCGAACGCATCACGGGTCAAATCGCGCGCCCTCGACGTCGACAATCGAGCGGAGATCCCGCTCGTGTTTTCTCGAACGCACCAACACGCGCGTTGGTTTTTTACCCTAGAAACGACGTCTCGCGCGGAACGTCGTTTTCGCGCGTCGACCTCTCGTTCAAAAGAGTCTGACATCGGATCGTCCCCCCCCACGCTCGCGCACGCGTGAATGATTCAAACGCACCATTTTCATCCCGCGCGAAAAAAAAAGGGGCATCTTCATCACCGGCTCGTCGCTGGTGGGCGCCGCCGTTCGCGCGCCGCGCATCACGAGCAAGAATCTGATCAGCGTCATCTTCTGCGAAGCCGTCGCCATCTACGGCGTCATCATCGCCATCATCCTGCAGACGAAAATCGAGTACGTCGCGCCGTTGGGTGACGGCCAGTACCCGCAAAGCGCGTACGCGTCCGGATACGCCATGTTCGCGTCGGGTTTGACCGTCGGCTTAGCTAACTTAGTCTGCGGAATCTGCGTCGGGGCGGTCGGATCGTCGTGCGCGTTGTCCGACGCGCAAAACCCGACGCTCTTCGTGAAGATCTTAGTGGTCGAGATCTTCGGAAGCGCGCTCGGTCTGTTCGGGGTGATCGTCGGGATCATCATGAGTGGGGGTATCCAGTTCAAGCGCGAGTAGGCCGCGCGACCGACGGGCCGATCGCGAGCGCGACGGACGAAAGCGCTTCGTGGGAGACGCGCGTAGCGAGGGGATGACGACTAGAGCGAGAAAACATACGACGCGAAAAAAAAAATGTGTTGGGAAAACGCGCGACGTGACGAAAAAGTGAACGCGCTTTTTTTTTCGTGCTTTTCCAAGCCAGAAAACCTCGTCCCGCCGCCCCGACGCGCGCGCATCTGTCGCGCGCGCGCGTTCGATTCTCGGTCGGAGCGCGGACCCGCGCGCGAGACATCGGCGAGCGTCGAAGGAGCGTTCGCCCCGCATCTGCCGCGCCGTCGCCACGCGTAGGACTGTGACGACATCCGCTCGAGAGGGTACCGCGACGCATCCGACGAAGCGGGAGTCGGGGGACGAACAGAGCACCGCCATGGCGCCTCTCTCGCGCTTCCTTTCGACGTACCACGTGACGCACGCGGCGGTGTTGCTCGGCTACCCTCTGTTCGGAAGCGCGCTTCTGAAGCGCGCGTTTCCCGACACCGCCGATAACTTGTGGACGTGGGAGAAGCAGATCGCCGCGACCACGGTCGCGGTGCTCTCGATGAAGTTTCTCAGAAGGGACTCGCTCGACGCGTGGATCGGCGAGACGATTCGGTACGCGGAGGCGTCGCTGTTGGCGCTGTCGTACGTCGCGGACCCGCATTTGCGGGTGTTCATCTGGGGGCTGCTGTTCAGTCTCCTGTCGTACGCGTTTCTGGTGCCGCCTCGGTACATCAGCGAATACGACGTTCGGAACGACTCGTGTCGTCCGGCGACGCCGGCGACGTTCCACGCGGAGGTTAAAAAAACCGAGTGGACCAAACACGACCGCGACGTCGCGTACGTGGTGTTCCTGCACGCGGACTGGTCACCCGCGTCGAACGACGCCATGCCCGCGTTTTTCGACGTCGCCGAGAAATTCGCGACCCCGAAGCAGAAGTTTCTTACCCTGGACGTCGGTCGATTCCCGGAAATCGCCGAGAAGACGCTCGGCGTGCCGCTAGACGCGTCGGGCCCCGCCTCCGCCGTGCCAAGCGCGCTTCTGTTCGAGAAGGGCGAGGAAGTCGCGCGCGTGCCCCGCGCGTACCTGGAGGGCGCCAAGGTCAAGGGGAGCAGGATGCGCGGAATGGACATCATCAAGGGGCTGGGGATCGACGAGCGCTTCGAGCGGACCGGGGGGAGTTTGGGGAAAAGGCCGGAGGCGAAGAAGAAGGACTGACGAGAGCGAGAAGTGGAGGCGGAGAGACGAAGACGACGGGACGTCAAAAAGCGTCTTTTGTTTGGCGAAACGACACCGGAAAAGCGCGTCGAATGAATCTCACGACGCGACTCGCACACAGTCAGACAGTCAGACTCGCTCGCGAAAACACCGCAAAGCGCAAACCTTCTCGGAAGTCCAACGAATCTGGAAGCCACGCGCGGCACGTCCTCCGCCTCACTGTCGCGCGCGCCTCCGCGTGTGCGTTCGCGTCGGCGCGCGTTCCGCGATGGACTTCTTCAAGAGCGTCTCCGCGCGCGTGGGCGACGTCGCGAAGAACGTGGGGGACCTGCTCCTCGACTCGGACTCCGAGTCTGAAGCCGACGAACGGTCCGAGAGGACTCGGCGGGGAGGCGACGACGCCGACCGAGGCGAGGGCTCCGGTCCGGGGGGACGGCGTTCTCGCGCGGGCGGCGACGGCGTCGCTGAGAGAGGCGCCGGAGGCGCCTCCGACTCCGAGGGCTCCGAGGAGGACGACGGCCCGCTCATCTCCGAGGACGTGTGGAACACGCTTCGCGCCGCGAAGGATCGCGTCGCGCAAGCCGCGAAGACCACCGTGGCGTCCGTCTCTCGCGACGTCGCAGCCGCCGCCGAGACCGTGCGCCGCGACCTGGGCGACCTCTCGAATCTTCCGGGCGAGTCCACGAACGAGGGACCCGTCGTGTTCGTGGGAGACGCCGCGAGCGAGTACGCCGCGGGAGGCGCGGGAGGGCTCGGCGTGTCGGTGGAGAGCGACGACGACGACGACGACGACGGTTCGGACGGAGACGGCTCGCTGGACCCCGACGTCGCGGAGACGTTCGAGCGCACCGCCGAGGCGCTCGAGAACGTCGGCGAGAAGGTGGAGCGGTTCGGCGCGGCGGTCTTCCAGAACGCGGGACGGCTGTTCGACAAGATCGTCGACACGTTCGAGGAGGACGAAACAGACAGAGGTCAAGGCGCCGCCGCGCCGCCGGGGTCGTACGGCGTTCGCGCGAGACCGAAACTCGTTGACACGACGCGAGTTTCCGGAGATTCTTCCTCTTCGCTTCGGCACCGATCGCCCAACACGGCGGCGGACACTCCCGACTCGGTTTTCGAGAAGAAAGTCGCCGCGATGCAGAGGGACTCGTCGACGTACTGCGACGAACCCGCGGAGTCGGAGGCTTTCGCGACGTTCGCGAAGACGTTCGACGCGTCGAGCGACGACGTTAAAAAAATGATTGACCAACTTCTGTCGTCGAACTCGTTCATGAAGACCATGTCGAGTCGCATCGTGCCCGCGGTGGTCGAGCACGACGTGTTCTGGTCGCGGTACTTCTTCCGGCTGCGTACGCTCGAGCGCGAGCGGGACGGGTGGGAAGAGCCCCTTCCCACGAAAACGCTTCTGGAGCCTTCCGGAATGGATGAACCGCCGGCGGGAACCGCGGCGGGCGCGAGCGAAGAAAACGCGCCGGACGCGAGCGCGGATTCGACGCCTTTTTCGGATTCGCCGGAACGGACGTCTCCGGAAACGAAGGTCAACCTGGGAGAGGGTGCGCAAAAAGGCGAAGAAGAGGGAGAGGACGCACGCGGAGAAGAGGAAGAAGAGGAAGAAACAGATGAAGAGGAGGGGACGCTTCCGGCTTCCGGGAAAACGGAGACTGACTGTACGCTGTCTACGGAGATCGTTCACGAGCGCGTCGTCGTCGCCGGCGACGAGACCTCCGACGACGGCGTCGCCTCCGCGCCCGGCCACAGACGCGTCGTTTCCCTGGCCACGGACGACGGCACGGTCGCGTCCGACGACAGCCTCGGGAAGGACTGGACGCGCGTGCGCGACGTCGAGTCGCCGTCATCAGGGCGGGATGAGGCGGTGGAGGCGGACGTTCGCGGAGCCGTTCACGCGAACGCCGACGAAGACGAAGACGACGAGAAAATCGACGAAGCGGGGGGTTCGGCGGAGTCGACAAAAAACGCGTCGGCGTCTCGTACGCGTCCGGCGGAGTCTTCTTTGTCCGTGGCGAAACCGCCGCCCGAGGCGAAAGACCCTCCGGGCGTTTTGGAGGATTCCGACCTGGACGAGGACTGGGGCATGGACTCAGACTGATGCACGTGAGCGCGTTCATTTAGTACCGCGGGCGAAGAGACGCGTCGTAGCTACCTTGAAGGTACTTCCGACTGACATCGAACACGTTTCGGCGTTTTTCGACTTTTTCGCTTCCAAACGTCATGTTCGAAAGGCACCACAAGAGTGTCTGTGCGACGCACAGTCGGAAGCGCGGCGCCGCGCGGGTGTCGCGCGCGATGTTCGCGCGACTCGAGTCCGGTGAGGCGCCCGCGCCCGCGGGCGGCGCGCCCGCGGACGAGGAGGTGGCGCTCGTCTCCCCGGACGAGTACGACGCAGGTGGACGACCTCCCGTTCCTCGAAGGGACGGACGAGATCTCGCTGACGCGGACGCCGGCGGAGAAGAGGACTCGCGGACGACGTCCACGAGCGCGCTCGTTCCCTCCCGAGGCTCTAAACGCGCGGTAATAGACGCGGTCCGCCCCGGCCCGTTCGCCGCGCTCGCCGCGGCGACCGTGATCCAGATCTGCGCCGGCCTGACCTACAGCTTCGGCGCGTACTCGGAAGATCTGCGAAAAGTGTTCGGGGGCAGCGAGAAAAACGTCGCGCTCCTCGGGACGGTGAAGGACGCGGGGGCGTACTTCGGCTTACCCGGCGGCGCGCTCTTCGACCGATTCGGCCCTTCGGTGACGCTTCTCGTCGGCGCCGTCGCGCACACCTGCGGGTTTTTAGGGGTGTACGGCGTGCTCGTCAAACGCGGCCCGTTCTCGGAGGAAGGACAAAAGTCCGCTTCTTTGCCGTACGCGTCGTTCGCGGTGTTCGTCTCTTCTAACGGCAACTCGCTCTTCGACACCGCCGCGCTTTTGGCGTGCATGCGGTACTTTCCGGAGGACAAAGCCGCGGTCGCGGGGGTCCTAAAGGCATACCTCGGGCTGAGCAGCGCGGTGTTCCAGCAGATGTACGCGACGTTCGTGCCCGTCTCCGGATACGACGGCGGAGGCGGAGACGGAGACGGAGACGTCGGCGACGGAAACCGCGCGGCGCGGTTCGTGCTTCTCGTCGCGTTCGTGGGCGGCGCGGTTGCCGTGATGGGCGCGCCGTTCTTCCTGGTGCGCGATACTCCCGCGTCGGTCGTGGAGAACGCCGTTTGGACGACGCGTGAGAGACGAAAGAGGACAAGCGCGGTTCTGTCGCGCCTCAACCGCCTCGTCATTTTTTTGGTGGTCGTCGTGTCCGCCGCGGCGGCGGCGAACGACCCGAGCGTCGCGGGGGTCGCCGCGCCGCCGCTCTGGGTGAACGGCGCGTTCACCGCCGTCGTCTTCGCGCTTCTCCTCGCGCCGTTCTTTAACGTGTTCTATCGTTCGAAACGCGACGCGAGAGGCGAGGACGCGGAGGTCGACGCGAGACTGGATACCCGTGCGGTCGAGTCCGACGACTCGACGACGGCGCCGCTCCTCTTCTCTCCGACTGGCGCCGAGACGCACGGAGCGGAAGACACGGAAGACGGCGAGACCTCCGCCGTCGGCGAAGCGCGAGTTTCGACGCTCGACATAACGCCTCCTCCTCCTCTGATCGGCCAGAAACGCGTCGAGCTGACATTGCTCGAGTCGTTTCGAGCGCCGGAGCAGTGGTTGTTGTTCGCCACCATCTCGGGCTCTTCCGGCGCGGCGATGGCGCTCGTGAACAACCTCGACCAGGTATCCTCCGCGGTGGGCTCGAACGAAGCCGCTTCCTCCGCGCTCGTCTCCGCGTTCTCCGTGTGCAACTGTCTCGGCCGGTTGATCGGCGGCGAAGCCTCCGAGTTTCTGTTCCGCAGGTTCAAGGTATCGCGCGTCACTTGTTTGGCGGCGGCGCAAGTCGCCGTCGCGCTCGGCGTTTTAATCGCCGCGTCGAACCCGACGCCTTTCGGCGTTTTCGTCGCCGTCGCGACGGTGGGCGGCGCGCTGGGCGCGCACTGGGGCGCCTTGCCGACGCTCACCGCGGAGCTCTTCGGGTCGAAGCACGTCGGCGCCATCTACGGGTGGCTCTCCGTGTCGCCCATGATCGGTTCCTACGTTTTGTCCACGCGCGTCTTCGGCGACGCGTACGACGAAGCGACGCGGAGGCAAAACGACGCGACGAGTGAAACGGTCGCTTCGTGTCTCGGAAGCGCGTGTTTTCGAAACGCGTTTCTCACCGGAGCGGTTAGCGCGTTGGCGTCTGCGGCGGTGACGTGTTTTCTCGCCGCGCGGTGTAAACACGTCTACGTTTACCTTCGCGGGAAACGTCAGCGCTGACGGAAGCGAGAGAACGACCGTAGCGGACGTTGACTGTGTTGTATTACTATGTATTTTTCGCGAGTTGTATGGTGAGTTGTATGCCCTCTTCAAGGATCCCTCGCGGTAGCGCGCCTCGGGCGTCGCCGCGAGCCGGTGCCGAGGGGTGTGACCTGAGTGCCTCTGGAGGAGAGAAAATGTTCCATCGTGCTTTCGACTCGCGCTCGAAGATGAAGATAGCCACCAGACGACGGGCGCACGCGGCGCGGCGCGGGATGTCGCGGATGGGCCATGCGTAGCTAGAGAACGCGTAGCTCTGTATACGCTCCTTACGGGCTCGGGCGGCTGAAACGATGGATGCCATCGTCGCGTCGTTGCCTCCCGCGACCGTGGCGGATCTCGCAGGCCTCTGCCCACGCGAAGCGGCCGAATCTGTCGCGTCGTTCCTCACGAGGGAGACGGCGTCCGGCTCGACGCTCTTCGCCGAGACCGTCGCGCCCCTGACCGACCCGGCCGGCCCCGCGAGTAAGTCCGCGCGCCGCGCGGCGGAGTTCAAGGCGAGGGCTCGCGACGCGTTCGTGAGGAATCGATTCGAGGAAGCTCTTCAACATGTAACAACGGCGTTGACGTTCGCGCCCGACGACGCGAGGCGCGCCGCGCCGCGCGCGTCGCCGCCGGAGGAGGAAAGCGTCCCCTCCCGCGCGTCGACGCCGACACCCGGCTCGCTGCGAAACGACCGAGCGGCGGTGTTGCTGCGACTCGCCGCCGAACGTCTCGAGGCACAAGACCGACTTTTGTTCGCGACGTTCGCGCGTCTGGCGCTCCGAGACGCGTCGGTCGCTGTTACCTCAAATCCCAAATGCGCCAAAGCCCGTCTCCGAGTGGGCGTCGCCGCGCGCGCGCTCGACGAAATCGAAACAGCAACAAGCGCGTTCCGAGACGCGCTCCGCCTCATCTCCACCAACGATCCCGCGCGCGTCTCGATCGCAAAGAGGCTCGCCGAGGCGGAGCGCGCGCTTTCGAAGACTCCAAAGTCCGTCGCGGCGTCGTCCGGCGTGACGTCCGGCGTGACGACGATCGAGAACACGACGAACAGAGTTGATAAACAAAAGAAAGTCGACGTGCGTTTAACCCCCGACGCGGGTCTCGGCGTGTTCGCGTCGAAAACCCGAAATGGCGGCTTAGAGCCGGGGGACGTCGTGATCGACGACGAGCCCGCCGTCGCGAGCGTTTTGAATAAAGCGTTTAGAGCGACGCGGTGTCATTTTTGCCACCGCGCCGTCTCGGTCGCCCCGACGCCGTGCCGCTTTTGTGTCGTATCGATATACTGCGACGAGGCGTGTCGCGACTCGGACGTCGCGCACAACAACCTGGAGTGCGGAGAAAATGATTCGGGGTGCTGGTGGATGGCGCTGCCGGCGGAGACGCGCCTGGCGACGAGGCTTGTTTTCTTCTCCGGCGGCGAAGATACGCGTACTACGCCGCTCCACCGGCGGTGGGCGGATTTCGACGCGGACGCGCGCGCGCGGCTCGCCGCGACCGCCGTCGTGGCGAGCCACTGCGTGAAACGAGGACGAAAAAGCGCGGATCTCTCGAAGAAGGATTTCAGCCCGGGCGCGGTGTTGGAGGCGACGTGCGTCGTCCTCGGCAACGCTTTCGCGGTGAAATCGTGTTCCCATCCGTCGCGCGTCGCGTCGGCGACGACCCCCGACCCGCGGAGCGCCGAGGTTACCCGCCTGGCGAATCTGG
>ENA-OUOG01001966-OUOG01001966.1-marine-metagenome-genome-assembly--contig:-NODE-1966-length-22437-cov-6.467665_pt1 | contig 22437 bp, 24 predicted proteins | sample MGYA00248635_ERZ508505 | MGnify/ENA primary metagenome ERZ508505 (study PRJEB26176, sample SAMN06267871) | marine metagenome | isolation source: Saanich Inlet, British Columbia, Canada | place: Pacific...
CAAAGGCGGCGGCATTGTTTCGCGCGCGGCGATACATCCGGTATTTATTGATTGTAATTGCCCAGACCCAGACCGACGCCACCATCAGCGCGATCATTACCAATTGGACCGTTAGGCTTGCCCTAAAGAAAAGTGCAATCAGCGTAAAATCCGCGTCATGCACCATGTTCAGCGTCTCAGCTTCCATGCCTGCTCTTTCCGTCTGCCCCAAGATGGGATGGATGCCTGTTTTTTATCCGGCACCTCATTTCTGCGTGATTCTACCAAGTTGAATCGAGAAACACCAATAAAACCCGTTCAAAGGCCCGTGTTTGCCGCTAATTCCGCAATTCTTTGGCGAATATCCGCTGGTAGACGCGCCGCATGGCCCCGCTCATTGAGGCAAACCAGCTGCACCTTGGCGAAAAACAGGCGTGTGGCGTCGCGCAAGACGGTCTGCTCCATCACAAAGCTGGCGCCCTTGGCTTGGGTCAACACGGTCTCGACCTGCAATTCATCGTCGAATTTCGCGGGGCTGATATAATCGGCCTCGACATGTTTGACCGCAAAGACCAAACCATGCTCGGCCTTGAGGCGCGTTTGATCGATCCCCGCCGCACGCACCATTTCCGTGCGGGCGCGTTCGATGAACTTCAGGTAGTTGGCGTAATATACAATACCCGCCAGATCGGTGTCCTCATAGTAGACGCGCAGCGCAAAACGGTGGGTCATTGCGCCACTCCGATGCGGGCCGACAAACGCAAGGCATGGGACGGGTCTGTGGCACAGACAGGCAGGATCGGATCATAGCTTGCCCGAATAAGTGCCGCGACATCGGGTTTCAGCACGGCAGGCCCGCCCGCTTCCAGAACCGCCAAGGGTGAGCTGCCCAGAAAGGCCTGATCGGACCATAGCAGAATTGTCTGCACGACTTGGCTCAAGGCGATGGTTTCGGCGGGAATGTCCTCCAGATCGGCATCCATGCGTACAAAGACAAACCCCGCCTTGATGCCCCCATCGGGATCAAAGCGGAAACTGCGATATTGATTGGCCCCCGCCGCCTTGAGGCGTTCAACGGTCTGGGCCAAATCAGGGATCAACCGATCGAGATTTGGCGTCTGGGTCAATTCATCCCATTCGCGGAAGAAAAACACCATCAGGTTCGCGCCAAGTTCGGGGTCCGTTTCAGCCATTTTATGGTTTGCAAGGACCACCACGGCCTCGATCGCACCTTTGAGGATACTGACCGTTTCATCCGTTGCGCCAAAGACAACAGGCACAATTGGCCGCCCCCAACGCGCAAACAGATATGACCCGTCCGAACGGGTAAAAAGGGGGGAGATATCTTCTGGTGCCATGGCGCGCTCTTTCAATCTTGCAAGCTGGATAAGTGGGTCGGCGGCTTGGTTCAACTGGCGCGGTGCAGAATTGATGAAATGAGCCGAACCCGCGAGCTACAATCAGCACAGTCTCCACCGTTTAATGATCTGTCTTTAGGAGAGATTCATGAGTAACACATACGAGAAAGCTGACGCGCCAATAAACGAGGCTGCGCGCGTCGAACGGGTGCGCCGAACAGGCTTGATGGATACAGATCAATCTGCCCGTTTTGATGTCTTTACGGAATTGGCCAAAACGCTCACGGGGTGCCCCGGTGCCTATACGGGCCTTTTGGACGAGGACAGGCAGTACTTCCTGTCCCGTGATTTCGGTGACGCAAATGACCTGCCCGAAACAGAAGTCGGTCGCCCTGCCACTTTGTGCCAATATGCATTGCTGTCCTATCAGCCCTTGGTGGTCGAGGATCTGCGCGAGCATCCAATCCTCAAGAACAACGCCTTGGTGGTTAACCCCCCGCATTGGAAGTTTTGGGCCGCATTCCCCCTGATCACGCATGATGGTTTGGTTCTCGGCACGCTTTGCGTGATTGACTACCAGCCGCGCCAGCTCTCTGACGAAACGCTGAGCCTGATGACGCGGGTTGCAGAAACCATGACCCGCCTGATCATCCAGCAAATGGATTACCGCGAGGCATTGGCCGAAAAGATGCATGATCTTTTGGGGGCCGCCCTTGCGCGGGAGACAGCCGTTTCCCTTGCCGCCTTGAAAGGCTTTATTGGTTTGACCGCCGAGCTGCCAGTTGCGCCAGAACATGCCGAGGCCGCTATCGCAGCGGGTTTGGCGCTTCGCAAAGGCGAGCATCTGGAATTGAGCGAGGAGGGTCGCCGTCTTCAGCAAGAACACGGATTGGCCGAAAGCACCTATCGCCGCCGAATGGCCGCACCCAAGAAATCCATGAGCTTGGATGACCTCTTGATGGCCATGGAGGACTGAACATGTTGGCAAGAACCTATGAGATCACCTTTGTCGAGGCAAAGGACGCCCAACTGAGCGTAGAGGTGGTGAATGCCCTGCTAGGCAAAGATGTTGCCACGCAAAACGTGGCTGGCATCAAGGCGCTCTTGCGTCGCGAAGGAACCTTGCTGGTTGTGATCCTATTCGACGCTCTGGAAGATTTGCGGGCCTATGACGCGCGGGATTTCACCTTCGCCGATACGCTCAAGGCAAGCTTTCCCTGCCAGATCGAAAAACACAACTCGGTCGCCATCTTCGAATTCGAACGCGAAGCGCGCATTTCCGTGGGGGTCTAGGCCCTCGCACCATCCGATTTTGTCTGCCGCTTTGCCCAAGCACGGCGGCAGACAATGCCCAATCCCTGCCCGAAGGGCTATCTTGCGAGAAGGGGCAACCTCTCGACCGAAGGTGGAAACCCTCTCGAATGGCACCAGAGGCGCACCTTTTGAAAGGCTTTGACCGAGTGGGGGATAAGGGGCGCGCTCTTTCGTTGCGTTTCGGTCAAATCTGCTAAGCTGCCCACGGTCCGCTCCGTTTGAGACACTGTCAAAACGGAGAGCCCCATGTCAGATCACTTTGAGCCAGCCCCCGAACCGATCAATGAACTGGCGCGCGCCGCGCGTGCCAAGGCCACGGGCCTCATGGATGCCGAGCCTTCGGTGCATTTCCAGCACTTCGCCTCATGGGCGCGCGAAAGCTCGCATTGCGCGGGGGCCTATATCAGCATTCTCGATGACACCCAGCAAAAAATCCTCGGGATTGATTTCGGGGATCATAAGGATGGGGCCGTGCCTGCCTCCGAGCGCTCACGCAGCTTGGCCCAATATGCGCTTTTGTCCTATCAGCCCAAGATTGTTCCCGACCTGCGCGAACACCCCATTCTGAAATCACACCCGCTGGTGGTATCCTCCACCGCTTGGGTTTTCTGGGCAGCCTTCCCGCTAATCACAAGGGACGGTCTGGTTCTGGGGGCGATGACGGTCATGGATTACAAACCGCAACACCTGTCCGATGACGTCATTGACGAGTTGCGGTTGATTGCTGGCAATATCAGCGACCTGATCAATAATATCGCGGCTGAACAGCAGCATTGCCTGCGCGATGGTAACCCCGTCCCCGCCGCTGATGCAGCCGAATAGAGGGGTCGCGACCCGCTAGCCTGTAAAGAGGTCCCGATCCGTTTTTGGGGCCTCAAGACCGAGGTGTTTGAAAGCGCTTTGCGTCAGCATCCGGCCACGCGGAGTGCGCTGGATCAGGCCTTGCTGCAGCAAGAAGGGTTCAACCACCTCTTCCAAAGCGTCGCGGCTCTCGCTCAAGGCCGCACTCATGGTCTCGATACCGACGGGGCCACCACCATAGGCCTCGGCGATCAAGCGCAAATATCGCCTGTCCGCCCCGTCCAACCCAAGGTCATCCACACCCAGACGGGTCAACGCGCGGTCAGCGATGGCCTTGGTGACCCGACCATTCCCCTCGACCACGGCGAAATCAACGACCCGTCGCAAAAGCCTGCCCGCAATCCGGGGCGTGCCGCGCGCGCGCCGCGCGATCTCATGGGCACCACCTTCTTCGGCAGGCGCCCCCAACAGACGGGCGCCGCGTTCCACGATCTCATGCAATTCATCGACCGTGTAGAAATTGAGCCGCGTGGGGATACCAAAGCGGTCGCGCAATGGGGTGGTCAAAAGGCCCAATCGCGTGGTCGCCCCGATCAATGTGAAAGGCTGCAACTCGATCCGAACGGTGCGCGCGGCTGGCCCTTCACCGATCACGAGGTCCAACTCAAAATCCTCAAGCGCGGGATAAAGCACTTCTTCCACGGCAGGGTTGAGGCGATGAATTTCGTCGATGAACAAGACATCGCGCGCCTCGAGATTTGTCAGGATCGCCGCCAAATCCCCCGCTTTGGCCAAAACAGGACCAGAGGTCATGCGGAAGTTCACCCCCAATTCGCGCGACATGATCTGCGCCAAAGTGGTTTTCCCCAGACCGGGTGGTCCGTGAAAAAGCACATGGTCCATCGCCTCATTGCGACGGCGCGCACTTTCGATAAAGACGCCCAGATTTGCGCGGGCTTCTTGTTGCCCGATGAAATCCTCCAGCCGTTCGGGCCGAAGCGCGCGGTCGGAACTGGGCGGGTCATCTGGCTGGCGGTCAGGCCGCAGGGTGGGGTCTGGTTCGGTCATCTCAATCCTTCGGCGCAAGCAAGCGCAGGGCGGCGCGGATTAGCGCGGGCGTAGGCGCATCGGGCGTCTCGCCTGCAGCCGTTGCCACAGCGCTCGCGGCCTCGGAGGGGGCATAGCCGAGGTTCTGAAGCGCTGAAAGGGCCTCGGCCTGCGCGGCCGCTTTGGGGGCGGGTGTATTGGGGCGGGCTGCAGGTTGCGGCGCGGCACCAAGGCTTGGCTCAATCACTTCGGCCATCTCATCGCCCATAGCGGCAGGCAAACTGCCACCAAGCGCCATGATCGCAGGGCCTTTGTCCTTCAACTCATTCACAACACGCTGCGCCAGTTTCGGCCCAACCCCGGGTGCCGCTTTGACAGCGCCCCAATCCCCAATGGCAATCGCACGGCCAATGCCTTCGGCGCCAAGCGTTCCCAAGATCGCCATCGACGCCTTGGAGCCAACCCCCTGAACCGAGATCAACAAGCGGTGCCATTCCCGCTCGAATAATGTCAGAAAACCAAAGAGCTGCAGGTTGTCTTCGCGCACCAGCAATTCGGTATAAAGCGCTGCAACCTGCCCTGTCGCGGGCAAGGCAGATAAGGTTCTATCCGAGCAATAGATGATATAGCCCACACCGTTTACATCCAGCAGCACATGATCCGTGCTGCGATGGTCCACCCGTCCTGTCAGTTTTCCAATCATCGCCCTGCCCCGATCGCTTTGGCCAGTCTTTGCGAGTTTTGTGCATGGAAGGAATGGCAAATAGCAATCGCCAATGCATCCGCCGCATCAGGGCCCGCTGGAATTGCACCTGGCAATTGCATCCGAACCATATGTTCTACCTGCTGCTTTTCCGCATGCCCCACGCCGACCACGGCCTTCTTTACCGCATTGGGCGCATATTCCGACACAGGCAATCCCGCCTGCGCAGGCACCAGCATGGCGATGCCGCGCGCCTGACCCAGCTTGAGCGTCCCCGCCCCGTCACGGTTCACAAAGGTTTGCTCCACGGCCGCCAAATCGGGTTGATAGGTCTGCACCACCACAGTCAGCTGGCGGTGCAATGACAAAAGGCGCAGCGCCAATTCCTCGCGCGCCAGACTTTCGCAGACCCCGTTGGCCACATGGCTTAATCGCGATCCATCAACATCGATCACCCCCCAGCCGAGGCGCTGCAGCCCTGGATCAATTCCGATGATACGCATTCTTGCCTGCCCCTGCTCTGGTTTCTGCGGCTTTTTCGCACCACTAGCACGAAACAAGAACATTGAATAGCCCAAGGTGCAAATCCGTCACCGCGTGTTCTGAAATCGACACGGCGATGACAGCGCGGTCAAATTGCGCCATTTCACAGTCTGAAAGCGACTGAATCGCGCGGCGTATTCCTTATGTTTTTAAGGTGTTTCAGGCGGATTTTGGCCTAGTCGCAACTAGAATTCAGCCGCCCTGCAAAAGGCCACTTGTGCGAAGCAAATGGCGCCATTATGTGCCGCCAATCAGATGGTTTACCCAATATCCCCGAAAGGACCTCCCAGATGGCTTCCATTACAAATCGCACCCTTGGCGGGGCAACATTCGGCACGACCACTTTGGCTTGGTGCGTCGCGCGTATCTCGGCTTGGAATGACGCACGCGTCACCCGCAAAGCCCTGTCGAAGCTGACGATACGGGAACTGGATGATCTCGGGCTGATGCGCGCCGATATCGAGCGGATCGCCATGGGGCTTTATCGCCGCGCGCTGTGATCCACCGCAAACGGTCAAAAGCCGCGTCGGACCATCCCGCACGCGGCTTTTTTATGCGCTGAATGGGTCGGGCTGGCCGGTCAGTTTTCCAGAAGGGGTGCCAGCTTTTCAAAGCCTTGCACCAATAGATTGGAAATCGGGTCAGGGGTCAGCATGTAAGAGAAGAGTCTTTCATAGGGCTCACCCTGCGTAAGGGCATCAACCATGGCCTCGACATAGGCATCGCCCAAATACCAAAGAAGATATCCTTTAACGAGCACCACAAGGACCATACCGCCGATGACCCCTCGGTAGGGAAAGCGGAAACGGCGGCGCTTGCGCGGGGCACGGATGACATTGCCATTCTCGTCTATGGCATATGCATCAGGCACATGTTCGCCCTGCGCTTGGCCTAACCTGCCAACGCGCTCATAGTATTGTTTAAGTCGATCTTCCATCCAGCATCCCCGATCAGGACATACCCCCGATCTGAGACTATCCATCGACCTTGACGTATTTGAGATTAAACCATGGCCAAAGTTAGGCAGGACCATTCACCGTGCTGGGAATGGCGCGTCAACTCAAAGCCCTCCGCAACATAGGCCGCAATGACGGTTTCGGCCTGCTCATTTAGAAGGCCCGACAAGATCACCCGCCCGCCTTTGGCGCAATTGGCGCGCATGTCGGGGGCCAATTCGATCAAGGGACCTTTGAGGATATTGGCAAAGATCAGATCAAAGGGCGCGCGTGAGGTGATCTGCTCATGGGCGAAACCCGCCGCCTCGACACAGACCAGCCGGTCACTCAATCCATTGGCTTGTGCATTGGCGAGCGCTACATCCACGGCAACTTCATCGATATCACTGGCCAGCACGGTTTCAGGCCAAACCTTTGCCGCAGCCAAAGCCAAGACCGCTGTTCCACATCCGATATCGGCCACATTATGCGCGGTGAACCCTTCGGTCAGCAGCACATCAAGGGCCGCCAGACAGCCAAGCGTCGTGCCGTGATGGCCCGTGCCAAAGGCCATGGCCGCTTCGATCAATAATGAGATCGAGCCTTCGGGAATTTTATCGGCATCATGGCTGCCATAAACGAAAAAACGGCCCGCCTCGACAGGGTGCAATTCGCGTTTCACATGCGCGACCCAATCGGTATCGGGCAATTCCGAGATCACGAAATCCTTCGCGCCATGGGCCGCCGCCAGAAGTGCCAGCGCGATCTGGTCAGGGCTTTCCACGAAATAGGCCCCCACTTCCCAAAGGCCCGACCCGTCTTCCATCTCGAAGACCCCGACGCCAGTGGGAATGGGATCAATCTCTTCTAGGGCTTCGCCAAGCGCCTCGGCAGGGGCTTTGCCCGAAAGGGTGGTCAGCGCGGTAAAGGTCGGCATGGATGTGCTCCGATTGAACTCAGAGCGCTGGAATAGGGCCGGCGTGGCTAAATCACAAGAGACCTATTGCGCAGGCGTCGCGATCGGGCGGGCCAGCACTGTCTCATGGCCCTCCTCGGGGTGGCGCGGCACCAAGAAAGACAGCAGCAAAGACACCACCGCCATTCCTGCCGCCAGCAGGAAAACCGTGATCGGTGAGGACAGCCAGATATAGCCCAGAAGTGCGGGCAAGAATACCGCCGCGATATGGTTGATCGTAAAGGCAACAGCAGCCGTTGGTGCGATATCAGCGGGGTCGGCGATCTTTTGGAAATAGGTCTTGATCGCCAGCGCCAAGGCAAAGAAGACATGATTGGCCACATAAAGCACCGCCGCCATCCAAGGCCCCCAATCGAAATGATAGAGGCCCGCATAAAGCAAAAAGATGATGGCCAGCCCGAGATACTCGAAGATCAAAGCCATACGTTCGCCAAAAAAGGAAACGGCGCGCCCCAAAAGCGGGGCCGCGATCATATTGGCCACCAAGGTCAGCATGAACAGCGCCGTGATCTCATGCACGTCATAGCCGTAGCGCTGCACCATCATGAAAGCCGCAAAGACCACAAAAATCTGCCGCCGCGCGCCCGACATGAATTGCAGCGCGTAATACAGCCAATAGCGTTTGCGCAGCACCATTTTCTTGGTCTGGGGATTGGGGCTCTCGAATTGCGGATAGATCACGAAAGCTGCAACCGCCAAGAGGGCCGTCACCCCACCCGCCAGCCAATAGACCGTGCTATAGCTCAGATCAAAGTTGCGCCATGTCAGCACCAGCAACCCGTAAGCCACCAAGGTTGCCGCCGATCCCATCGACAAAAGCCAGCCAAGCGTCTGGGGCGCGCGCTTTTTATCGAGCCATTGCAATTGCAGCGACTGGTTGACCGTCTCGTAGTAGTGAAACCCGATTGAGCTGAGCAGCGTTACGATCAACAAGCCCTTCAAGGACGGAAATTCCGCCGTGACAGCCGTGGCCGCCCCAAGCAGCAACAAGGCCAAAAGCCCCAGAATTTGTTCACGGATAAACAAGATCAGGAAGATCACGCCAATCGCCAGAAACCCCGGTATCTCGCGCACTGTATGCAGCCAGCCGATGTCCGAGCCGTCAAATTGTGCGGCCTCAATGACAAAATTGTTCAACAAGGCCGACCATGTCGCAAAGGCAATCGGCATCGCAAAGGCCATCAAAAACAGCAATGCAATGGGACGCCGCCAAAGCGGAAGGGATTGGGCCTGCGAAAGAGTAATCGTTTTCATGCCCCAAGGCCTTACGCCCGTTTTACAACTTGGGCAACGCTTTGAAGACACGCGCGTTCAGCGCAGCCGATCACCCAAAAGAAACTCGGCCGCTGCATCAAGCCTGATATGGGGCGGGCCTTCGCCGGGTTTGAGGTTCAGGCTTGCGGGGGCAAAGCGCATGGCGTTGAAATCCCCCTCCAGCCAAGCGCCCTGCCCTGCCCGCGCGGGCGACAGGATGGCGTTCGGATCGCTCGGCAAATCACCCGCATGGAAGGCCGCTTGCTTGCCTGTCTCCAACAAGGTGCCACGCACCATATCCACCGAAACCCCCTTATGGTCGCGGGTTTCCTCGACCGTGGCGCGCAAGGCGGCAATCGCCATCGCGCGCGTATCGGCCCCAGCAAAATCGGCACGGTCCCGCGCATCACGCACCAAGGCCTCCATGATCGCCGCCAGCTTGCCATGCTGGTTGTGATGCAGGTGGTCGGCCTTGGTGGCTGCGAATAAAATCCGCTCTACCCGTTTTCCCAAAATCGAAGATAGAAACGAGTTCCGCCCGGGACGAAAGGCGCGCAGAATACCTTGCATGGTTTGGCGCAAATCCTCGACGGCGCGGGGGCCTGCATTGATCGCGCCCAGCGCATCGACCAGCACAACCTGCCGATCAAGTCGGGCAAAATGTGTGCGGAAGAAGGGTTTGACCACTTGCGATTTATAGGCCTCGAAGCGACGCGCGAATTCACGCCTCAACGAGCCGCGCGGGGATGGGCCGCTTGGCAGGGGCGCAAATGTCAAAGCGGGCGAGCCTTCCAATTCACCGGGCAATAGGAACCGCCCCGGCGTGCAATCCGAATACCCGTCTTCGCGGGCCTGTTTGAGATAGCCCGTATAGCTTTGCGCAAGCTCAAGCGCCTTGGCCTCCGCCAGCTTGGCCGCCCCGTCAAACCCGTCAATCAATGCCAGATAATCTTTGGCCTGCGCACGGTCTTCCGCCTTGGCCAAGGCCGCCTGCGCCCATTGGTCATAGCTTTGATCCAGCAAGCCCAGATCCAGCAGCCATTCACCGGGGTAGTCGACAATATCGAGATGAACGGTGCGCGGCCCCTGAAAACCCGAGAGAATCCCATTTGGTTGCACCCTGAGCGAGAGGCGCAATTCCGAGACATGGCGGGTGCTTTCGGGCCAATGGGGCTTTGGGCCCGTGATCGCGGCCAGATGGTTTTCAAACTCGAACCTTGGCACGGTGTCATCGGGTTGCGGTTGCAAGAACGCGGCCCTGATCCGCCCTGACTGCGCGGCCTGCAAACCCGCCATCCGCTCGCGATCCAGAAGGTTTGCGACAAGGGATGTAATAAACACCGTCTTGCCCGAGCGTGACAGACCCGTAACCCCAAGCCGTATAACAGGCTCGAACAAGGCCTCCGATACCGAAGATGTCACGCCTTCAATGCCACGCCCCAAATTGTCTGCAATTGTTCCGATAACCAAAGGGCGTATTCCATCTTAAAAATCCAATATCCCAAACAATAAGCACGCAAGCCACAGGTTTACAGGGCTGATTGCACGATTGCGAAGTTTGCGGTAGCGGAGGGGCATGCCACGCTATGCTTTCAAAATTGAATATGACGGCCACCCCTTCTCGGGCTGGCAACGCCAGAATGATCGGCCTTCGGTTCAGGGGGCGATTGAAGATGGGCTGCTCAAACTCACTGGTGAGCAAGCCAATGTCGTCGCGGCAGGGCGCACCGATGCGGGCGTTCACGCCACTGGACAGACCGCGCATTGTGATCTGACCCGCGAATGGACGCCCTTCCGCCTCTCTGAGGCGTTGAATTTCCACCTCAAGCCCAACCCTGTCGCGATCGTGGATTGCGCCTTTATGGATGAAGATTGGCACGCAAGGTTTTCAGCCCTAGAGCGGCGCTATACCTACCGTGTGATCAACCGCCGCGCGCCTTTGACCTTCGAGAAAGGTCTGGCATGGTCTGTCCGCGTAAAGCTTGAGCTTGCCCCCATGCAAGAGGCCGCAGCGCATTTGCTGGGAACCCATGATTTCACGACCTTCCGCTCCTCCCATTGTCAGGCCAAAAGCCCGATGAAAACCCTCGACGAGATCGAGATTGAGCCGATCGATCTTCCCCATGGAACCGAATACCGCTTTCACATTCGGGCACGGTCATTCTTGCACAATCAGGTGCGCTCTATCGTGGGGACATTGGAACGCGTTGGCGCGGGGTCTTGGAGCCCTTTAGACGTAAAACACGCCCTTGAGGCGAAAGATCGTGCAGCCTGCGGCCCCGTCGCCCCCGCCTTGGGGCTCTATCTGACGGGTGTCAAATACCCGCAAGAGCCGTTTTCCTAGACGCCATGCAGCATCAACCCCCCATTCCCTTCGTAAAAGACGTGGTCCTGATCGGGGGCGGGCATACCCATGCCTTGGTGCTCAAAGCATGGGGCATGGCGCCCGTTGCGGGTGTGCGGCTGACCCTCATCAACCCAAGCCCCTGCGCCCCTTACACAGGAATGCTTCCTGGTCATATCGCAGGCCATTACCCGCGTGAGGCGCTCGATATCGACCTGATCCGCCTTGCCCGTTTTGCGGATGCGCGGATCATTCTTGATCGCGCCATCGGGCTGGATTGCGACGCCAAGACCATTGCCCTCGAGGATCGTGCCGATATTCATTATGATCTCGTCTCAATCGACATCGGCATCACCTCTGAAATGCCCGAACTGCCAGGATTTACCGAGCATGGCATCGCCGTAAAACCCTTGGACAGCTTCGCCGATGCTTGGGCACGGCTTTGCGCCCAAGAGCAAACCCCCAATATCGCGGTGATTGGTGGGGGCATCGCGGGTGTGGAAATCGCCATGGCCGCCGCTCATAAGATGGCGCACCTTGATCGCGGCGCCCAGATCACCCTGCTTGACCGAGGCGAGATCCTCGGCGGGCTTGCCTCATCCGCGCAACGCCGCCTCGTACAGGCGCTCGCACAAAACGGCGTGACCTTGCGCGAGGATGTCACCGTCACATCCCTCGAAGGCTTTGGCCTGCATCTGGACACGGGCGAGAAGATCAGATCGGATTTCACAATCGGGGCTGCTGGCGCGCGACCACAAGGCTGGTTGGCGCAAACAGGGCTGCATCTGACAGATGGCTTTGTCACCGTCGATAAACATCTGCGCAGCATCTCGCAAAACTCGGTTTTCGCGGCAGGCGATTGCGCGCATCTGTCATTTGCCCCCCGCCCCAAAGCGGGCGTCTTCGCCGTGCGTGCAGCCCCGATCCTTACCCATAATCTGCGCGCAGCCCTCAGGGGAACACCGCCTCGCGCCTTCCGTCCACAAAAGTCGTTCCTCAAGCTGGTCTCTTTGGGCCAGAAATCCGCCCTTGCGGAAAAGGCAGGATTTACCTTCTCCGGCCCCGCGCTTTGGCGTTGGAAAGACCGTATCGACCAGCGCTTCATGGATCGATTGGACCAGCTTTCGCCCACGCCAAACCCGCCTCTGCCCAAAGGGGCCGCCCTTGGTCTGGCCGAGGCGATAGGCCCCAAACCTGTGTGCGGCGGCTGCGGGGCAAAGGTCGGGGCGCAAGCCTTGGATCGCGCGCTCACCAAACTGCCCCATAGCCGCGATGATATCCTCAGCCTAACAGGCGATGATGCCGCCATCATCAAGCTTGGCGGGGCAACCCAAGTGCTGACCACAGATCACCTGCGCGCCTTTTGCAATGATCCCGCCTTGATGGCGCGGATCACAGCGCTTCATGCTCTGGGTGATATCTGGGCGATGGGGGCCAAACCACAAGCGGTCTTGGCCAATATCATCCTGCCGCGCATGGCCAGCGACAAACATGGCTATTGGCTTGAGGAAATCATGCAAGAGGCCACGCGCGTCTTTGCTGCAGAAGGGGCCGAGATCGCAGGCGGCCATACCACAATGGGCGATGAATTGACCCTCGGCTTCACCATCACGGGCCTTCTCGACCAGCCCCCGATCACGGTTGGCGGCGGCCGCGCGGGTGATGTGCTGATCCTCACGCGCGGGCTGGGGTCGGGTACAATCCTGGCGGGCGAAATGGCTTTGCAGGCGCGCGGACAAGATGTCGCCGCCTGCTGGTCCGAGATGTCGCGCAGCCAAGCATCGGCCAGCGCCTGCCTATCCCCTCATGCCACCGCGATGACCGATGTCACAGGGTTCGGCCTTGCAGGGCATCTGTGGAACATCTGCGCGGCGTCAAACTGCGGGGCCAAAATCAATCTCGATGCAATCCCCCTCCTGGACGGGGCGCTCGACTTGGCGAGCAAAGGTATCCGCTCAACGCTCTATCCGCAAAACCGTGCCGCCCTTTTGGGCAAAATCACAGGCAAAACAGGGCCAAGCTGCGACCTGCTGTTTGACCCGCAAACCGCAGGCGGGCTGCTTGCATCTCTTCCCGCAGAATTGGCACCAGAATTACTCCAAGACTTGCGCGCGCTCGGGTATGGGGCCGCCCAAATCGGGGTTTTAACCCAAACCAGCCCTCATATTTCACTGCTCTAGCCAAGAAACCCCGAAATCCCGCGTGACAAGTTTGGCGCAAAACCGCTAAGCTCCCCCCATGAAACAGGTTCCAAAGAAAAATACCGATGACGCCCTTATTCAGGAGTTTCTGAACAAAGGCGGCAAGGTCAGTGTCGGCAAAACCAAACCGCTTCCAAGCGAATTGGGGTTGAGCAATAATACATGGAACAACAAATTGACCCGCGAAGAAAAAGCGGCGCGCGACAAGAAATAGACCCGGCGCCCGACACTGCAGATCACATCCGCCATCTTTGCTTTCCAAATACTTTCGGGGGGAGACGCGCAAAGCGCGGCGGGGGGCAGACAGCCCCCATTCCCCTAAAGACGCGCCATACGCTCGGCTATGCCTTCAGCGAGCTGGTCCAACGCCGCCTCATCCAAAGCCTGTGCCGTGAACTCGGCCACCAATTGACTGTCATGACGGCCACGGGCGCGCGCATAGGCAGGATCATAGTGATGCGTCATCAATTCCTCTGCCAGATCAACCAAACGTCCCTCGGTCAGTAACTCCAACCAAGAGGCAACCACTTCGTGCCCCGCCAATTTGGTCAATCGGTGGAGCAACCCCTCCAGCCTATGTGTGTCATCAGACAGATCACTATAGGCCGAGGCCAGATATTCCGCCCGACTGCGCAGCGGGGCTTTGATGGTCAGGCAGGGCGCATCCTTCATCACCGACCACAGCGCAGGCGGTATCCGCAAATTCCCGATCCGCGAGGATTCCGCCTCCACCAAGAGAGGCTTTGCCGGATCAAGCTTGGCGATCTCGGCTCCCAGCAAGCTCTCGAACCCCTTTTGCGAGGGTTGGCCTTGTGGCATTTCGCCCAGGATAGAGCCGCGATGCCCCGCCAGACCTTCTAGATCAATCACCTGCACTCCCAGTGTTTTCAGGCGTTTGATCACATCGGTTTTGGCCGTGCCCGTATTTCCATCCAAGCGAAAGACCCGCAGCCCGAGGGGTTGCTCATAAAGCCTGTCCACCAATAGGCGTCGATAGGCTTGGTATCCGCCCTCGATCGTATCTGCACGCCAGCCGATCTGCTTGAGGATCACCGCAAACGAGCCCGAACGCTGCCCCCCGCGCCAGCAATACACCAAAGGCTTCCATCCGCCCTCAAACCCGATAAGCGAGGTTTCGATATGCCGCGCGGCATTGCGCGCCACCAAAGCCGCGCCGATCTTGCGGGCCACAAAGGGGCTGTCTTGAGTATAGATCGTCCCGACCTTTGCGCGTTCCTCATTCGACAATACAGGCAGCGAAATCGCACCGGGGATATGGTCTTCAGCGAATTCGGCAGGGCTGCGCACATCGATAATCGTATCATATGCGGCCCATTCGGGTCGGTGCAGGTTGGTCAGGGTCAGGGGCATAAATTTACTCTTGCCGCGCAGGCACGAAGATCGCGCGGAAATCATTTACATTGGTATGGGTCGGCCCCGTGGTCACCACGCCGTCAATCGCCGTGAAATAGGCAAGTGCGTCATGCCTTCCAAGGAAATCATCGGCATCAAGCCCACCCGCCCCTGCGGAAATCTCGGGCGTCCAGACAACGCCTGCATTCTCTCCCATTCCATCTATCCCGTCAGTGTCACAGGCAATGGCGGACACGCCTTTCGGGGCATGCATTGAAAAGGCCAAAAGAAACTCGGAATTTCTCCCGCCCAAACCAGGGCTGTCATGGCGCAATGTCACGGTCGTCTCACCGCCCGACAACAGCAAGGCGGGCGCGGCAACAGGCAGGTTATGTTCATGAACCGAGCGGGCGATACCCGCCATGACGCGGCCCAACTCACGGGCCTCGCCTTCAAGCGCATCGCCCAACATCACGATATTGACCTCGGGCATAAGCGCCTCGGCCTTGGCCTTGGCCGCCTGCAATGCCGCCAAAGGGGTGGAGATCATATGGGTCTGGGCCTGCGCAAATACGTCATGATCGGCTGCAGGCGTTTGTGCGGCCTCCGTTTCCAGATAGGCCGCAACGCGTGCAGGAATGTCCAAGCCGTAGCGCGCGATGATGGCTTTGGCATCGTCAACACTGGAGGTATCGGCCACCGTCGGGCCCGAGGCGATAATCGAAGGGTCATCACCCGGCACATCCGAGATGGTCAGCGTCACAACCTTCGCGGGATAGGCCGCCGCCGCCAAACGCCCGCCCTTGATGGCTGACAGATGCTTGCGCAGGCAATTCATCTCATCAATCGCGGCCCCTGACTTCAAAAGCGCCTTATGCACGGCCTGCTTATCCTCAAGGGTCAACCCCTCACCCGGAGCCCCCAAAAGAGCCGATCCACCACCCGAGATCAGGCATAGCATCATATCGCCCTGCCCTAATCCTTCGGCCATGGCCATGATCCGCCGCGCGGCCACCTCGCCCGCTGCATCTGGCACGGGGTGGCGCGCCTCCACCAATTCAATACCTTGCGTCGGAAGGAGCGAGCCATAGGGCACCACCACAAGCCCCTCACATGGCCCCCAAGCGGCCTCGAGCGCTTGTGCCATTTTGGCCGAGGCCTTGCCACCCCCCACAACAAGCACCCGCCCGTCAGGTCGGTCGGGCAAAAATTTATCCAGCGTTTTTGCAGGGTCGGCGGCGGCAACCGCTGCCTCAAAAAGTTCACGCAAAAACTGCTCGGGGTCTGGCATTGCTCAGATATCCATCCCGTGCATTTTACGGAACCTCTGGATCAGGCTGGATGTATCCCAACGCCCGCCCCCAAGGGTTTGCACCTCGGCGTAAAACTGATCGACAAGCGCTGTGACAGGCAGGCTTAGCCCCATATCCTTGGCTTGCCCAAGTGCGATCCCAAGGTCCTTGCGCATCCAATCAACCGCAAAGCCGTGGTCAAATTCATTATCGACCATGGTGCCCGCGCGATTGGCCAATTGCCATGACCCGCCCGCGCCTTGGCTGACCAGCTCGGCGACCTTCTTGGGGTCGAGGCCTGCTTGCATCGCAAAGAACAACCCCTCCGAGACCGCCTGAATGGCGCCTGCAATGCAGACCTGATTGATCATCTTGGTGATCTGACCATTTCCGACCTCGCCAAAATGCACGCTGGCTTTGGAATAGGCATCCATCACGGGCTCGGCGGCTGCGAAATGGGCCTCATCCCCGCCGCACATGATCGCAAGCTGGCCGTTCTCGGCCCCTGCCTGCCCCCCCGAGACAGGCGCATCGACCCAGCCCACACCTTGTTGCGCGGCCTCGGCTGCAAGCTCGCGCGTCACCAATGCGGATACGGTGGTGTGATCGACAAAAACACTGCCAAAGGACATGCCTTTGAGCGCGCCATCCTCACCCAAGAACACCGAGCGCAGATCATCGTCATTGCCCACGCAGGACATCACGAAATCGCAGCCCGTCGCCGCTTCGCGCGGGGTGGTTGCGAATGCGCCGTCATGCTCCTTGGCCCAAGCCTCGGCCTTGGCGGTGGTGCGGTTGTAGACGGTGACTTCATGGCCTGCGGCTTTGAGATGCCCCGCCATCGGATAGCCCATCACGCCAAGTCCAAGAAATGCCAGTTTCGCCATAGTTAACCCTCCTCGCGCCGAAGCGATCCATTGTTCACCAAATCTGTAGCAAGCCCACGCGCTGGGGGCCAGAACCCAAAACGGGCTAGGCCAACCAAGGCTTGGCCCAATCCAAGCCCTGTTTCTCGCGATACTCACAGCCGACCCACCCCCCATAGGATGAGCGCTCCAATGCGGCCAGCAAGCGCTCAAATGCGATCTCGCCCGTTCCGGGTTCATGGCGGCCCGGGTGATCTGCCAATTGGATATGCCCGATAAAGGGCAAAAGCCGCGCAAGCGCTTTGGGCTGCGCGCCATCTTCCATGATATGCATATGGTAGACATCATATTGCAGCGCGAGGTTCGGGGCCGCGACCTCTTGGATCACGCGCAATGCATCTTGGCTGGAGTGCAGCAAATACCGCGGCATATCGATTGACGTGTTCAGGGGTTCGATCAGAATTGTAATTCCAAAAGGGGCAGCACGCGCGGCCGCTTGGTGAAGGTTTTCGCAAAACACCTGCCAAAACGGCCCCCTATCCGCGCCCTCGGGCACAAGCCCCGCCATCACATGAATACGCTTGCATCCAATGGCATCGGCATAGGTCAGCGCGCGCTCAAAGGCTTGCGCAAACTCGGCCTGACGGTCTGGCAAAGCCCCGATCCCACGCTCGGCGGCTGTCCATTCACCTGCGGCTGCATTGATCAACACAGGTTCGAGATCATGGGCCTGCAAGACTTGGCGGAAGGCAGGTGCCTCCAGCTCGTCATAGGGGAACAGGACCTCCACCCCGCGAAACCCCGCCTGAGCGGCCAGCGCCGTGCGGCGGGCCAGATCATGGCCTTGGAACATCATGGTGAGATTTGCACAAAGAGTGACGGGCATGGCGACAGTTAAGACAGGCAGGGCCTGCTTGTCATCGCGAAAAATGCATCTTTATTTTCGCATAAAGCCGAACACTCCTGTCCATCTTACAGCGGTGGCGCAAAATCAGCGCGCAGGTCATACTGCTGCAAACCCCGTCACAGATTTGAGGCCACCATGCCCGCACGCTACGCCACCCCACCCGCAGGACTGCCCGCGCAGACCCAGCTTTTGACCGACCGCGCTGTATTTACCCAAGCCTATGCCGTGATCCCCAAAGGCACGATGCGCGATATCGTGACAAGCTTTCTGCCCTTTTGGGAGGACAGCCGTTTTTGGGTGATTGCCCGCCCGATGACAGGCTTTGCCGAGACCTTCAGCCATTATATCGCAGAGGTCGCAGCCGGTGGTGGCTCGGAAAGGCCCGAAGATGATCCAAAGGCCCAAGCCGTGTTATTTGTGGTCGAGGGCGAGATCGAATTGCAGCTTGCGGGCGAGACCCACGCCTTAGCTGCGGGCGGCTATGCCTATATCCCTGCGGGCATGGCGTGGAAGCTTCGCAATCGCAGCGATGAAAAGGCCATTTTCCACTGGATCCGCAAGGCCTATGAGGCCGTTGAAGGCCTGCCCCATCCCGATCCGATCATCACCAGCGATGATGCCGTGGCCCCGACGCCTATGCCCGACACCGATGGCAAATGGGCCACCACCCGCTTTGTCGAGCCGACCGATCTGCGCCATGACATGCACGTCAATATCGTCACGCTTGAACCCGGTGCCGTGATCCCCTTTCTGGAAACCCATGTGATGGAGCATGGTCTTTATGTCTTGGAGGGCAAAGGCGCCTACAGGCTCAACACCGATTGGGTCGAGGTCGAGGCGGGCGATTACATGTGGCTGCGCGCCTTTTGCCCGCAGGCCTGTTACGCAGGCGGCCCCGCCAAGTTTCGCTATCTGCTCTATAAGGACGTGAACCGCCACATGAAGCTGACGCAGCGCTAGGCGGCTCAGCCGACGGTATAGGGCGTGTCGAACCAGAACTCTTCAAGGTTTGCGCCCTCGCCGATCCGGTCCACCACAGCAAATAGGCCGGGCGCGGCCAGCGGTGTCAAAACCCCGTGCCAGATATTGCGGTGGAAATTGATGCCTTGGCCCGCCTGCGTGCGAAACGCCAAGGGGCGGCTTGGGCGTCCCGCCTCATCATGGGCCACGATCACAAGAAAAGGGTCAAAGCTCATCGGGATGAAGGCTTGGCTGCCCTCTGGGTGGCGCTCGACCATCTCCAGCTTATAGGGCAGGCTGCGTGCCTCGGATTTGAAGATACTCACGCCTGCGCGCCCATCCGAGACGTCAATACGCGCCCGATCATGGAACCGCCCGCAAAGCCCTTGGTTGATGATCTTATCGGCCTCGCCCGAGGCCTCAAGTATATCACCAAAAGGGGCGAAGGCCTCGGCTGTGAGGGGGGCAATATTGATAAGGTCGCTCATGTGTTTTCCTGTCCGATATCGGTGACCTTCACCATAGCGGCGATGCGCTCGATGATGAATTCCATAAAGAGCCGCGTTTTGGGGTCTTGCCTGCGACGATGGGTATAAAGGCAGGCCATCTGCACAGGCTCGGGCGGGGTGTCTTGGGCCACAGTGACCAAACGACCCGCCTTGAGATGCTCGGCCACTTCGAACACAGGCTTGAGGACAATGCCCCGCCCCGCCAAAGCCCATTCCGTCAGCACATCGCCATCATCACATTCATAGCGCCCGGTGACCGCGAATTTCTTGGGACCATCCTTGGTGACCAAGCGCCATTGGAATTCGGTCGCGCCCGGATAACGCAGGTTCAGGCATTCATGGCGGTCCTGCACCAATTGCGCGCCGGTGCGTGGCATGCCGCGCGCTGCTATATAATCTGGCGCCGCACATAACACCCGCTCGCAATCAGCGATTTTGCGGATGCGCAGGGTGCTGTCTTCGGGCTGGCCCAGAAAGAAGGATAAATCCAAACCCTCAGTGGTCAGATCGACCTTTCGATCCGTCAGGCGCAAGCGCAGGCTGACCTCTGGATATTGCGCCAGAAAGGCGGGCACTTGCGGCGCGATCAAGCGCCGCCCCAATCCCAGCGGCGCTGCCACATAGAGCGAACCTTTGGGGTTTTCGGTGATATCAACCACACCCGCCTCGGCGCGCTCTACCGCCTCTAACACCTCGACCGCACCGCCGTAAAAGGCCTTGCCTTGCTCGGTCGCGGTCAGGTTGCGGGTGGTGCGCTGGAACAATCTGACACCCAAATGATCCTCAAGCTGCGCTATCCGCGACGAGGTGACCGCAGGCGAAATACGCAGGTCCCGCCCTGCCGCCGACATGGAGCCCAGCTCATAGACACGCACAAAGGTTCGGACATTATCGAAATAGGACATTATTCGCGGATTCTTGAAAACGGGATATATTGGCTTGCATAGCAGGATAATGCCCTTTGCGCTAGCGCAACTCCATCGCCTCTGCCGTCTCAAGAACTGCCATTCGAAAAAGGCGGGCAAGCGGTAGAACTTCATCCTCCGAGCGCGCCATGATCCCGACGGGGCCTGAGGTGATCTCGGTATCGATATCCATTGCGCGCATCACGCCTGCCTCGATTTCCGAGGCGACAACACCCCCCGAGATGATCCAGATGGCGCGGGCTGGCCCCAAGACCATCGCCCGTCCAAACGGCTCGGATACTGTTTCGATACGGTCAGGCAGCGCCCCTGCCCCAAGTGACACCAAAAGCCGATCAACCGAGGGCCTGATTGCCGCGGCTCTTGGCGGATAGAGAACGGGCCAATCGGCCAATCCTTCGATCCCCGAGGCCCCCGCGCAGGGGTGATCGGCCGCGCTCACAAAGACCACACGTTCTGAATAGACTTGGGTAAAGGACAGCCCCGACATCGTCTCGGGCGCGCCCAATCGCCCGACCACCAGATCAAGCGCGCCACTGCGCAGGCCCGCAACCAAACTCTCATGTGCGCCTTGCTCGATGCTCAGATCAGCACCTTGCGCAATGTCACGAAACCGCATGACGGCGCGCGGCAAGAACCGCGCGGCAACACTGGGCAGCGCGCCAATCCGCAATTGCCCCGCCTGCCCCGATTTCAACGCCTCTAGCGACGCGATACCATGCTGCAAAACCGCCAAGGATTGATCGGCATATTGCAAGAAGACCTCTCCAGCTTCGGTCAGGCGTGCGCCGCTGCGGTCCCGCTCGAACAATGTCGAGCCAAGGATATCTTCGAGATCCTTCAGCAATTTCGAGACGGCAGGTTGGGTCATATTCATCGCCTCTGCCGCAGGCTTTAGTCCCTTGCGGCGCGCGATTTCCACAAAGCCGCGCAGATGGCGTTGTTTGATGCGGTGATGCATTGCATTCCATTTTGGCAAGTTAAACGGTCAAAAATTCAATTTACTTCACATAAAATGGCATACATTCTCGGATGAAATAAGGGAAGGTTCATTATGAGAACGCAAGTTGTCATCATCGGCGGCGGGCCATCTGGCCTGCTGTTGTCGCAGCTTTTGCATGTGCGCGGCATCGATTCCGTCGTGCTGGAGCGCAAAACCCGCGCGTATGTTTTGTCGCGTATCCGCGCAGGCGTCATGGAACGCGGGCTCTATGATCTTATGAAAGAGGCGGGCTGCGGCGCACGGATGGAACGCGAAGGCATGCCCCATGATGGCACGCTGATCTCCTATGGCGATGAGATGTTCCGCGTTAATTTCAAAGACCTCACAGGCCACCCCGTCATGGTTTATGGCCAGACGGAAGTGACCCGCGATCTCTATGACGCGCGTGAGGCCGCCGATGGCAAAATCGAATTCAATGTCGAGGACGTGGAGATTTGCGATCTTGAGACCGACAAGCCTTATGTGACCTACCGCATCGGGTCGGAGGCGCGCCGGATCGAGTGCGATTTCATCGCGGGATGCGATGGGTTCCACGGGGTGTCGCGCAAGACGATCCCTGCCGATGTGCTGAAGGAATACGAGCGGGTCTACCCCTTTGGCTGGCTCGGTGTCTTGTCCGAAACCCCGCCCGTAAATCACGAGTTGATCTATGCCAATTCACCACGCGGCTTTGCGCTTTGCTCCATGCGCAACGAAAACCTGAGCCGTTATTATGTGCAATGCCCGACCACCGATAAGGCCGAGAATTGGTCTGATGATGATTTCTGGTCCGAACTCAAACGCCGCATTCCCGCCAATCAGGCCGCGCAATTGATCACAGGCCCCAGCATCGAGAAATCGATCGCACCCTTGCGCTCCTATGTGGCCGAGCCGATGCGCTGGGGGCGGCTGTTTCTTTGCGGCGATGCCGCCCATATCGTGCCCCCCACTGGGGCAAAGGGGCTCAATACCGCCGCGTCAGATGTGCATTACCTCTATAACGGGCTGCGCCAGTTCTATGAGGAAGGTGACGCCGAGGGGATCGACCGATATTCCGAACGTGCCTTGTCGCGCGTTTGGAAGGTCGAGCGGTTTTCTTGGTGGTTCTCGGGGCTGATGCACCGCTTTCCCGACCAAACCGATTTCGACCTCAAAATGCAGATCGCCGAGCTGGAATTCCTGCGCTCGAA
>ENA-OUOG01001967-OUOG01001967.1-marine-metagenome-genome-assembly--contig:-NODE-1967-length-22437-cov-4.320483_pt1 | contig 22437 bp, 24 predicted proteins | sample MGYA00248635_ERZ508505 | MGnify/ENA primary metagenome ERZ508505 (study PRJEB26176, sample SAMN06267871) | marine metagenome | isolation source: Saanich Inlet, British Columbia, Canada | place: Pacific...
AATTTGGTAGATGCTTGGGTATATGTTGACGGAAATTTAATTGGAACTTATGAATTGCCGAGTAAAATCCCAATTCATGCCGAAGGAAGTTACAACCTTCAAATATTTGCAGGAATTAAAAAAAGTGGATTGACAAACTTAAGAATTCAGCACGATTTCTTTAATTCGTTTGACACAACAATAAATTCTATTGCATATAATTTGGACACAATCGTTCCAAAAGTGACATATGAATCTACCGCCAATATTTGGATTGAAGATTTTGAAGATCCAGGAATAAAATTCACTGCTATGTCTTATTCAGACACAGTAATTGAAATTACTACAGCAAACTCACAGGTTTTTGAAGGAAATGGTTCTGGAAAAATTGAATTCGATGCAAGTCACTTGTTTTTTGAATCGCGCACAAACGAAACTAGTTTCAACTCTTTTCCCAAAGGAGGAAAACCAGTTTATATGGAATTGAATTACAAATCAAACGAAGTTCTTACAATTGGAATCTACCACAACAATATTTCGGGTGGATTGGTGAAAGAAGAATACATCAATTTATTTCCTACAGAAGATGAGTGGAAAAAAACATACCTAGTTTTAACTGATATTGTAAGTCCGCAAATTAGAGCTACACAATTCGAAATCTATTTAGAGGTACAAAAAGATAAATCCACTGCCCCACTTGTGTTGATTGACAACCTGAAAGTAATGTACTAATCGGAATGGTAAAAAAAGACTCCATAAAATACCTGTTTTTATTCTTTGATTACTTCTCTGCCCTAATTTCTTGGTCGGTGTTTTACATTTTTAGAAAAACCAATATTGAGCACGTTCCCTTTGAGTTTTCCGAGCGATTTTATCTTGGCCTCGTTATCATACCTATTTTATGGGTAGCAGGATATTGGCTTTTTGGCGCTTACGATAATGTTTACCGCAAATATAGAATGCAGGTTTTGGCAAAAACTGTTATGTCTTCCCTCATTGGTACGTTGCTGGTATTTTTTGTTTTTATTTTGGATGATAGCGTTACTGTCTACTCCGATTACTATTTGTCCTTTATAGTACTTTTTGGACTTCAATTCATACTCACTTTCACGTTTAGAATTATCCTTACGACTCGCATTGTAAAACGAATTCATCAAAAAATAATAGGATTTAACTCTATTATAATTGGTGGAAACAACAAAGCTTACGAAACGTATTTGGAGATAAATGATGGTAAAAATTATGGAGGAAATATATTTTTGGGTTATATCCGTGTAAATGGAAAAGATACAATTCTCAAAGAATTTATTCCCGAATTAGGTGTAATGAATGACCTTCATCAAGCTATTCAAGAAAATGACATTGAAGAAGTAATAATTGCTGTAGAATCTACCGATCACAAGGTGCTGGAAACCCTACTAAACGAACTGGAAGGCTACGATTTGATAATTAAAATCATTCCGGATACTTATGATATTTTATCCAATAAAGTAAAGACACATAATATTTTTGGAACTCCTTTTATGGAGCTCAAAACTGACATTATGCCTAAATGGCAAAAAAGAATCAAACGAGGTGTTGATGTTGCTCTTTCTCTTGTTGCTATTATTTTATTACTTCCAGCATTTCTTTTCATTCCTATTTTGATAGCGACCGGGAGTAAAGGAAACATCATTTTCAAACAGAAACGTATTGGTTTGCATGGTAATGAGTTTGAAATTCTTAAATTCCGAACCATGAAAGAAAATTCTGAGGCAAACGGTCCTCAACTTTCTTCAGAAAACGATACAAGGATAACAAAAGTCGGAAAGTTTTTGAGAAAAACACGATTGGATGAAATACCTCAATTCTTCAATGTATTAAAAAAAGAAATGTCAATCGTTGGTCCAAGACCAGAAAGACAATTTTTTATAGACAAAATTGTTTTGGAGGCTCCCCATTTTAAACATCTGCACAAAGTTGCCCCAGGAATTACCTCTTGGGGACAAGTAAAATATGGATATGCCGAAAATGTAGAACAAATGGTTCAGAGATTGAAATACGACATTCTGTATATCAAAAATCAATCGTTAGCACTGGATCTCAAAATATTACTTTACACAGTAATAATTGTTTTAAAAAGAAAAGGGAAATAAATACTGAGTTAAAACCCAATGTGGTATAATGCATCACCTTGGTTCACTACCGGATTGTTATTGATGCCAAATATTACACCTTTTTTTCTTGCTTTTACCTTTTTCACAGTCTTGTCATAAGGAGTAGAAATTTGCCCAAGTAAATCACCTCTTTCTACAAAATCATTTGGTTTTTTGTAAGATTCAAAAACACCTGCAAAAGAAGCTCTTATCCAATGATTATCTACTATTATTTTGTTCTCAAAAGGAATAGGTTCATGACCTTCAATCATTCCATAAGCAAACAACAAATTTAATATTCCAGCTCTTCCTTCTGCGATAGATTCTTCGTCCAATCTCAGTGATTCACCACCTTCAAAAACCAACATTGGAATTTTTCTTCGATTGCATTCCTTTCTTAATGAACGAGGAATAAGTGAAGATTTAATAATTAATCGAGCTCCAAATTTTTGGGCCAATGGAAGTGCTTCTTCCATGGTTGGATCGATTCTTAATTGTGGTACATTATGAATTGATTTTCCTCCAGTATGAAAATCTACGCCCAAATCCACTAAAGGCAATATATGTTGTGTCAAGGTTTTTGCAACACGAGAGGCTAAAGATCCTTTTAAACTTCCCGGAAAACTTCGGTTTATGTCTTTTCCATCGGGCAAATCTCTAGAATAATTGATAAATCCATACACATTGAGTAAAGGAATAGCAATAACGGTACCGGCTGTTAAATTATCAAAAGCACCAGTATTTATTGATTTTCTTACTGTTTCTACTCCATTGATTTCATCTCCATGCAATCCTCCTAAAAAAAGAACGGTTGGTCCAGGATTTTCAGATCTAAAAACATGCGCAAAAATATCAATCTCAGTTCCCGAAGGAAGCTTAGAAACACTAAGTTTCACCACTTTCTTCTCCCCTAACTTTATATCTATTTTATTAATTATCATTCATTTATCAATTTACTTTCCATGTGTTCTATAATTGATCCAGCTACATCCACTTGGGTATATTTTTCAATACCTTCCAAGCCAGGTGAAGAGTTTACTTCCAAAATTAATGGACCTCTATCCGATTGTAATAAATCTACTCCACATACAGTCAAGTTCATTACTTTGGCAGTTTTTATAACCAAATCCTCTTCTTCTTTTGTCAATTTGATGTTCATTCCCACACCACCTCTGTGGATGTTAGAACGAAATTCTCCTTCGGGAGCTGTTCGTTTCATGGAAGCAACAACTTTACCTCCCACCACAAAAGCTCTTACATCTTTCCCTTTGGATTCGCTAATGTATTCTTGAATTAAATATTTGATGTTTTGTCTATTGAATGTATCCAAATATTGCCTTGCATCCTTTTCGGTTTCTGCCAAAAACACACCCAAACCTTGTGTGCTTTCCAAATGCTTTATTATAAGTGGAACGCCATTCACCTGATCCATCATATAAGGTATATCAGACTGATACAAGCTTGGGAAATACGTTTTAGGAACTTCAATGTCACTAAAAACTAAATTTTGAGAAGCTCTTAATTTATCTCTAGATTTCAATAATCCATTAGCTGTCACTACAGTTTTCACTTTCATCATTTCGAATTGGCGAACAACATTAGATCCAATAAAAGTGGAAGAAGCTCCAATTCTTGGGATAATAAAATCCGGAGTATCCAATTTTTTTCCTTGATAATAAATATGAGAACCAGTACCAATTTTTAACTCACATTTCGAGTGGTCAATAATTTGGACGGTATGCCCTCTTTTAAGGGCTGCTTCCTGCAAACGAGAAGTAGAATAAGAACTTCTGTTTCGGGAAAGAATATAAATAAGCATAGGTGCGATAGATTTAATGCAATTTCAACTTTTTTTTGGATTTTGCAAAATTATCTCATTAAATATCTCAATCTACAATTATTATAAAAATGGCTCTATCTCGGCTATTAACTGTTCGGCAGGCATAACTCCCGATTTTCTCCATACAATTTTTCCGTTTTTGAACAATACAAGCGTAGGAACTCCGCGAACATTAAATCTGGTTGCGGCAGCCTGATTTTTGTCTACATCAATTTTCACAACAGTCACTTTGTCTTCAAGCCCATTTTTTACTTGCTTTAGTATCGGAGCCATTGCCTGACAAGGTCCGCACCAAGTTGCATAAAAATCAGTAAGAACAGGAGTTTCACCGTTAATTAGTTTAATAAAATTGCCCATAATTAGTTCGTAATTCTTCCAACCATACAACTGACGTATGATTTTGCTTTTTTTACGGTTGTGTTCATTTTGTTTTCTAGCGGATAACCCAAATTGTCTAACGCTACTTTGGTTTTGTCAGCACTTTCCTCTGTTCCATTGAATGAAACAGTTGAGCCATCTATATCAACAACAACAGAATTTACTCCCTCCACAGTTTCAACTTTCCTTGTGATGGTTGAAGCACAACCACCACATTTCAAGTTTTGAATTTGAAAACTATATCTATTCATTACAATAAAGTTGAAGGACAAACATATTCTGTCAAAGCAATTCCTGTTTTCTTAATTGCTCCAAAACCTCCTCTTACATCTGTTACATTTTTCACTCCATTTCTTTTGAAAATTGAAGTTGCAATCAGCGAACGGTATCCTCCTGCACAATGTAAGAAATGATGTTTATCTGGGTTAATTTCAGCAAAATTTTGATTGATATTGTCCAATGGAAAATTTTCGATACCTACAACATGCTCAGATAAAAACTCACTTTCTTTTCTTACATCCAATGGTTGTTCCATTGTTTTTCCTTCAAAATTTGATTTGAACTCTTCGGCCGAAATAGAATTGATATGATCCACCTCAAATCCAGCTTCTTGCCAAGCAGAAAATCCTCCTTTCAAATATCCTTGAGAGTTATCGTATCCTACCCTTGCCAATCTCATTACAACTTCTTGCTCTCTTCTTTCGTCTGCTATAATTACAATTTTTTGATTAATATCAAGAATTAAAGCACCTACCCATGGAGCAAAACCTCCGTCTATTCCTATCCAAATAGCTCCAGGAACTGTACCTTTTTCGGTGTATTCTGCACCTTTTCTTGTATCCAAAACTAGCACCGAAGAATCTTCGCTCATTTCTCTGAAGGTAGCTGCATCAATTGGCGTAAGTCCATCTGCATAAATATCATCTATTGATTTATTTACAACTTTGTTCATTCCTGCATTTTTAGGAAAATACTGTGGTGGTGGTTTTATTCCAGTTGTCAATTCCACAATAAACTCTTCCTTTGTCATGTCAGCTCTCAAAGCGTAGTTTGTTTTCTTCTGATTCCCTAAAGTATCCCAAGTTTCTTTGCTCATGTTTTTTCCACATGCACTTCCAGCTCCATGATTTGGATACACAATAGTATCGTCTGACAATGGCATTATTCTATTTCTTAATGTTTCAAATAAATGTCCTGCTAAATCTTCCTCTGTCAGGTCAGATTTAATTGCCAAATCTGGTCTTCCAACATCGCCAATAAACAAAGCGTCACCGCTAAACAAGTACTTTTTATTAGCTGAATTGTCTTCTAAGTAATAAGAAGATGATTCCATAGTGTGACCTGGTGTGTGTATCAAATGAAGCTCGGCCTCTCCTATTTTAAATACTTCTTTGTCTGTTCCTTCGTGAAAATCAAAATTTGCTTTTGCACCTGGCCCGTAAACAATAGTTGCTCCAGTTTTCTTTGCTAAATCAACATGCCCAGAAACAAAATCTGCATGAAAATGTGTTAAAAAAACGTATTTGATTTTCGCATTGTCTTGTTTTGCTCTTTCCAAATATGGTTCAACTTCTCTTAATGGATCTATAATTGCTGCTTCTCCATTGGATTCAATGTAGTAAGCCATTTCTGCTATACACGAGGTAAATATTTGTTCTACTTTCATTTTATTATTTTTTTAAATCTTAATTCAAATTTAGTTCTATTTCATTTTACAAAAAGTAACATTTGTCACAATACTAAATGAATGTTTTATTGGTTCATTGTTTTACAAAAAATTCCATGTAAAAAATAAAGGCCGACATCATAAAGATAAAATATCCAAATCCCTTTTTCAATTTTTTACCATCAATATAATTATTTAAATAAGTCCCGACAAATATCCCAACTAAAGATAAAGCCGTAAAACTCATTAAAAAAGTCCAATTAATATCCAGAGTCATTGCATCACCCAAGGAAAAACCGAGGATAGAATTTCCTGCAATAATTATTAGCGAAGTTGCTACCGCTACTTTCATTTCAATTTTTGCCAAAATAACCAAAGAAGGAATTATCAAAAAACCTCCTCCAGCTCCCACAAAACCTGTTAAAGTCCCTACCAACAGACCTTCAGTGAGGATCAAGGGATAATTGAATTTTTTCTTGTTTTCTGATAAGCTCACCTCCTTTCTCCCCTTTATCATCGTTATTCCTGAAGGAATCATAAGTACAGCAAACAATCCGAACATTGCCATTCTTCGAGTAAATTCAAAATCATTTATTTGAAAAAGAACGTCAGGCAAGGCAGGAATAAGAAATTTTCTTACCGAGGTTACTGCTATAATCGTAGGAATCCCAAAAACGACAGCTGTTTTCCAATCTACCAGCCCTTTTTTATTTTGTTTAATTCCACCAACCAACGCAGAAACTCCCACAATAAATAAAGAGTATGCTGTTGCATATTGTTCATTTACTCCAAAAATATAGGCTAAGATAGGCACAGCCAAAATTGAGCCTCCTCCTCCTATCAATCCCAAAGAAACACCAATTAATAATGCCCCTACAAACCCTAGTATTTCAATCATTCCAATTTTATTTTAATCAAAAATAAGTTATTCATACCAGCCCATTTGTAACTATGGTTACAAAAAAAAAGCCTCTCGAGTATTCGAAAGGCTTTTCACTGTATGTATTTACTAATTATTTCTTCTCAGCAGAAGATTTATCGCATTTTGCTTTATTCTTTGATGAACAACAAGCTTTTTTCTCTTCAGTTGACTTTTTCTCTTCAGTCATTCCTGCATGAGCTTTGTCAGCTTTGCAACAAGACTTTCCTTTCATTGCCGTACATGCTTTTTTAGAACTAGTTTCTGATTTTTCATTCTTCTTAGCACAACATTCTTTTTTACAATCTTTTTTACAACTGTCAATTTTTTCCGAGATTTCAGTAATTGAAGATGTAGAGATATCAGTAGTTACAAATGTCGCAGAAGCTAACGACAAAGATGCTGTAAATAAAGAAAGTGCTAGGGTAATCAATAAGTTTTTCATGTGTTTGTGTTTTAAATATGTACTAAATTAACAATTATTTTATTAACTCTTTCCTCAAATTTTGTTAAAATTCTGCTATCGTTGTTAACGAGCCTTGAACTTTGTCCTGCAATTGAGTAATTATTTTGCTGTCAAGTGGCAAAAACAAATCAATTCTGGATCCAAACTTTATAAATCCGAATTCATCTCCTTGCTTACAATCTTCTCCAATTTTCGAATAAGTTACAATCCTTCTCGCTACTGCTCCAGCAATCTGTCTTACCAAAATTTCTTGCCCTTTCTTGTTTTCCAAAACCAGTGTACTTCTTTCATTAAGTGTAGACGACTTTGGGTGCCACGCAACCAAATATTTACCAGGGTGATACTTGTAATATTTTACTTTTCCGTTTATTGGATACCATTGTGCATGCACATTTAGCGGAGACATAAATATAGACACCTGAATTCTTTCGTCTTTAAAATATTCTGGTTCGTGCACTTTCTCTATAATTACTACTTTTCCATCTGAGGGTGCGGTAATTTTATTGTCGTCTATGATTGCCGTTCTTGGTGGCATTCTAAAAAACCAAATAATCAATCCAAACAGAACGACACCCATTGCTGCCAATATCAAAACGATCCATTTGATTGGAATCAGCCAATTTAATAAAGCTAATAAACCAGCAATAATAAGAGCTGATACAATAATAATAACCGTTCCTTCTTTGTTTATTTTCATCTTAAATCCAAAATAAATAACATATAACTAGCGGAGCACTAAAAACAATTCCATCAAATCTATCTAACACACCACCATGACCAGGCAATAAGTTTCCAGAGTCTTTCATTCCCGCCTTTCTTTTCATCATTGATTCACTCAAATCTCCCAGAAAGCCAAATATACTGATAATGGCAGCCATTCCTAGCCACAAATTAAGCGAACTTTGTGTAAAATACGAAATTAAATATCCAGCAAGTAATGAAAAAAGAAGTCCTCCTATTACACCTTCCCAAGTTTTTCCGGGAGAAATTGCTGGTGCGATTTTATTCTTTCCTATCAATTTACCAGTTACATATGCCATTGAATCACTTGTCCATAATATAATAAAGAATCCTAACAATATATATCTGCTATTTTCAATCTCCATTTTATCAGTAAACACATCATCAAAACCTATAATATTAAGAGAAATAAAAGGAACAAAAACATACAACAAAGCAAATAATGAGTTGGTAGTCAACTGAAACGAATTGTTTTTTGTGGTAAACATTTCGATCAATAACAACCCAATAACGAGAGGTATTAAAATCAATATAAAAGTGGGTTCAATTGTTTTATGAAAAGATAAAAAAGTGAGTAAATACGCCACAGAAACTATTAGAATCATTCCACATCCATTATACTTGGTGGTTTCTTGATTCATCATTAGTTTATTCAATTCTATCGTGCCCAACACCATAAATATGAAAAACAAAATAGCCGTAGAGTAAATACTCCATAGGATACAAAACACAAGGGCAGCCACAAAAAGGCTGCCCGTTATTATTCTTTGAGTTAAATTATTCAATTTACTTATTTTTATTCTTCTTCGTCTTTAATTGGTGTTTGTTCAACAGCAACTTGAGATTCAGTAGTTTCTTCTTTCTCTTCAAATTCAGTCGGCACTATTTTCTTTTCAAGAGAAGCCAAAGGTTCTTCTTTTTTAAATGGTCTTTCTCCCAATATTTTTTCTAAATCTTCTTTGAAAATAACCTCTTTTTCAAGTAGTAATTCAGCAATTTGAGTCAGTTTATCTTTGTTTTCAGTAAGTATTTGTTGAGCTCGAACATATTGTTGTTCAATCATTTTACTTACTTCTTCATCTATCACCTGTGCAGTTGTATCACTATAAGGTTTTGTAAATCCATTTTGGTCATAATTGTAATAACTCAAGTTACCTACTTTGTCGTTCAAACCATACATCGTAACCATTGCATAAGCCTGTTTTGTAACTTTTTCCAAGTCACTTAAAGCTCCAGTAGAAATCTCATCGAAAATTATTTTTTCAGCTGCTCTACCTCCCATCGTTGCACACATTTCATCCAATAAATGATCTGTTGTGGTGAGTTGTCTTTCTTCTGGTAAATACCAAGCGGCACCTAAACTTTTTCCTCTTGGAACAATTGTTACCTTAATTAACGGTGAAGCGTGTTTTGTCAACCAACTTACTGTGGCATGTCCAGCTTCATGAAATGCTATCTTTTTCTTTTCTGATTGTGTGATGAGTTTGTTCTTTTTCTCAAGTCCACCAATCAATCTATCCACTGCATCCAAGAAATCTTGTTTTTCAACAACATCCTTTTTCTTTCTGGCAGCAATCAAAGCAGCTTCATTACATAGGTTTGCTATGTCGGCACCAGAAAACCCTGGTGTTTGCTTTGCCATGAATTCTACATCAAATTCTTTTTCAAGTTTAAGAGGCTTTAAGTGAACTTCAAAAATTTCTTTTCTTTCATTCAAATCAGGCATTTCAACATTTATTTGTCTGTCAAAACGACCTGCTCTCATTAATGCTTTATCCAGAATATCAGCTCTGTTTGTCGCAGCCAAAATAATAACTCCACTGTTCGTTCCAAAACCATCCATTTCTGTAAGTAATTGATTCAAAGTGTTCTCTCTTTCATCGTTACTTCCCATGTTTGGGTTATTTCCTCTCGCTTTTCCTATTGCATCAATTTCATCAATAAAAATAATACACGGAGACTTTTCTTTCGCTTGCTTAAATAAATCTCTTACTCTTGAAGCTCCCACTCCCACAAACATTTCAACAAAATCGGAACCTGACATAGAGAAAAACGGCACTTTCGCCTCTCCAGCCACAGCTTTTGCCAATAAGGTTTTTCCAGTTCCAGGTAGTCCTACAAGCAATGCTCCTTTGGGTATTTTTGCTCCTAAATTCGTATATTTCTTAGGGTTTTTCAAGAAATCTACAATCTCCTGAACCTCTTCTTTTGCCCCTTCAAGTCCAGCTACATCTTTAAAAGAAACATTTACATTCTTTCCCTTTTCAAATAATTTTGCTTTTGATTTTCCAATATTGAAAATTTGGCCACCTCCACCGCCACCTCCAGCGCCACCAGTCATTCTTCTCATTATTAAAACCCATACAATGATAATTACCACAACAAAAAGTAGTGACCCCAACCAACTGTAATCTTCTTGAATACCAAATTTAATTGTAAACTGCTTTTCAGAAGGCAGCTTATTATTCAATTCTTTTAGTTCTTTATAAAAATCTTCCGATGGCGGTGCGTCAAACACAAAATGAGGCGCAGATTGATTGAACATTGTTGGTTTTCTGAATGATTTATAATCATCATTGTTCGCAATCGCATCACTTTTTAATCGCACTTCTGCCTTTCCCGTGTTTTTGATGTAAGTAATTTTTTCTACCTCACCGTTTTGAGCCATTTCCTGAAACTTGTAATTATCAATTACTCCTTTCGCTCCGTTTGCTCCACCTAACACACTAAACCCGATAATTGCGGCTATAGCAATTCCGTAAATCCAATAGAAATTGAATTTAGGCATGTTGTTTTTGTTCTTATTATTCCTTGGCGGTGTTTTTTTATTTTCGTTTGCCATGTTCTTTAATCTTCAATGTTAATTAATTTAGCGTCTGCCCACAATCCTTCGATGTCATAATGATCTCTAGTTTCTTTGTAAAAAACATGAACCATCACATTGACATAATCCAACAAAACCCATAGTGAATTATCACTTCCTTCTTTGTGGTAAGGCTTTTCGCTAAGTTGTTTGCTTGTTTCTTTTTCTACTGATTTTGCAATAGAATCTACTTGTGTATTCGATTCACCATGACAGATTACGAAATAATCTGTTACTGAATTAGGAATGTCTGTTAAATCTACACAAACTATGTTGTGAGCCTTCACTTCTTTCATTCCTTCTACGATAGTATCTACTAACTGTTTAGTGTACTGAGTTGTTTCTTTGTTCATTTATTTTTTTTACGCTCCGTAAACTTACTACAATTTTTCAAGTTGTGCTGTGTAAGATTTTCCTTTTTAGATGATTGTTGTCATTGAATTGATACTTACATTTATACCATGAACACATTTGGAGCAAATATTCCGGTTAAAATAGGACACACAATCATAGAACTTGATTCTGTCGATTCTACTAACAATTACCTTTCCAAACTGGCAAATGAGACAATTGTGGAGAATGGGTCGGTAATTTTGGCACATTATCAGACACACGGAAAAGGTCAAAGAGGAAATAATTGGGAAAGCGAAGCTGGAAGTAATTTAACTTTTAGTGTTTATCTAAATATGTCATTTTTAAAATTGTCTCAAAATTTTTTACTCAGTATGATGGTTTGTAATTCTGTGCATGAATTAATTTCGAATTATACCAATAAAGTAGAAATAAAATGGCCCAATGATTTATTGATTGAGGGCAAAAAGGTCTGTGGAATTTTAATTGAAAATTCGATTCAAAAAAAACACCTAAGCAATTCAATAATTGGGATTGGACTGAATGTATCTCAAACACAATTTGCACATAATAGTGGAGCTACTTCTTTACAATCTCATACTTCCGAAACACTTGACAAAAAGTTAGTTATAAAGAAACTTTTAGCAATTCTGGATAATAATTACAATATACTAACTCAAGGAAATCAATTGGCTATAAAAAATTATTACTATCACAATTTATTGGGATATCAAACAGGATTGACCTACGAGTGGAAAGATACAAACAGTCAGTTTCTTGGTGAGATTTTAGATGTTGAAGATACTGGATTGCTCAAAATGAAAGTGAACCAGAAAGAGATTAGGTTTATCGAGATGAAAGAGATTAGGATGGTGTTATAGGTTTGTTTTTATAGTTTGACCCATTATGGGTCAATGATTCCGTTTTCTCAACTTTTATTACAGACATATCACCCTTTCAGGGCGAAGAATATAAATAAAGAATCCCTATAGGACTACATTTTTATAGCAGTAAAACATAAATACTAATAGTGATCTTGAAAGGGTCATATATCTTCAAATATTAATTCAGAACTAACTCATACTAACTTTCATATACCGGAAAAAGCAAATCAAATTAGTTAGAATCAGTTATCGCTTTATGATTCCTGCCTGCGCAGGAATGACAATGAACTGTTTCCAAAAAAAATCCCTTTCCAACCGAAGTTAAAAAGGGATTAAAATTTAAATGAATTTGTATTTACAAATGAATCACTTCATCGTAGGCTGCTGCTGCTGCTTCCATTACTGCTTCACTCATTGTTGGGTGAGGGTGAACAGTTTTGATAATATCGTGACCTGTAGTTTCCAATTTTCTTAAAGCTACAAGTTCAGCAATCATTTCTGTTACGTTACTTCCAATCATGTGACCACCAAGTAATTCTCCGTATTTTGCATCAAAAATTAATTTTACAAAACCATCTTTGTGACCTGCTGCACTTGCTTTTCCTGAGGCAGAAAAAGGAAATTTCCCTACTTTAATCTCGTATCCTGCTTCTTTCGCTTGTGCTTCTGTCATTCCTACTGAAGAAACTTCAGGAGAACAATAAGTACATCCTGGAATGTTTCCGTAATCCAATGCTTCTGGATTGTGTCCTGCAATTCCTTCTACACAAATAATCCCTTCGGCAGAAGCTACGTGAGCTAAAGCTGCACCAGGAGTACAATCTCCTATTGCGTAATAACCTGGGATATTTGTTTGGTAATTTTCACTTACCAAAATCTTTCCTTTGTCAGTTGCAATTCCTACTTCTTCTAAACCAATGTTTTCGAGATTTGCTTCAATTCCAACAGCCGAAAGAACAACATCACATTCTATTTTCTCTTCCCCTTTCTTCGTTTTCACAGTAACCGAACATCCATTTGATGTTACATCTACTTTCTCAACAGAAGAACCAGTCATGATTTTTATCCCTTGCTTCTTAAAACTTTTTTCAAGTTGTTTAGAAACATCTATATCTTCTACCGGTACAATATTTGGCATGTATTCTACAATTGTAACTTCTGTTCCCATTGCATTGTAAAAATATGCAAACTCAACTCCAATTGCTCCAGAACCTACAACTACTAATCTTTTCGGTTGTTTAGGCAATGTCATTGCTTCTCTGTACCCAATTATATTCTTACCGTCTTGAGGTAGATTTGGCAACTGACGAGATCTTGCTCCAGTTGCAATAATAATGCTTTCGGCAGAGTACTCTGTTACTTTTCCATCGGTTCCTGTAACTGCGACTTTTTTCCCTGGCATCACTTTCCCCATTCCTTCAATCACTTCAATTTTATTCTTCTTCATCAAGAATTTCACTCCACCACTCATTCCTTCTGCCACTCCTCTACTTCTTTTTACTACTGCATCAAAATCGTGCTTTGCCTCTTTTACAGAAATTCCGTAGTCTGCTGCGTGATTGATATATTCAAAAACGTTGGCACTTTTCAATAGAGCTTTTGTAGGAATACATCCCCAGTTTAGACAAATTCCTCCTAAACTTTCTTTTTCAATAACTGCAACCTTAAGTCCTAATTGCGAAGCTCTTATCGCTGCAACATATCCTCCTGGTCCTGTTCCTACTATTATTACATCATAGTTCATAGTTGTATTCTTTTTTTTGATTGTGATTGCTAAATTAATAAAACTAGGTTTAATAATTAAAGGGATTTTAAAGTATTGTTTTAAAAATCTCTTTTATCAATTTTTTTTCTCGAATTTTTTATCTCAGAATTTGATTTCTTGTTCTTCAATCTTTTTTCTTTCACCGATTTTGGGATTCGAGTTTTTTTTCTCGGTTTTTCTCTTCTAAAAACCTCTTCTAGTATTTTTTTTAATTTGTAAATTGACAACTTTTTATTCTTAACCTGAGATCTATTTTCCTCTGTTGAAACACGAATAAAATCCCCCGAAACATGGGTTTTACATTTGGTTGTAATCAATTCTTTTTCTTCTTCAGACAGATTTTCAGAATTACAAAAATTCCACACCAAAGTAACACGCGATTCTGTTTTGTTCACATGTTGCCCACCTTTTCCTCCACTACGAGAAGTTTCAAAGGTAAATTCTGATTGAATTTTTTCTATTAATTGGGTTAAGCTTTTCACTGCTCTTTACTTTTTATTCTTTGTTCTTTTATAAAAAAAAATCAATGAATAGCGCTCCTCCACTCCAGTCCTTCACAAATCTCCCCTTCTATTTTATTTAATTCTTCTAACCTTTTATAAATCGTGTCTTTGTCCCAATACATCAGAGCTAATTTCACAAACATAGTTCCATGCTTTGCTTCACTCGTCCATATTTCTTTATAAAATTGTTTCAACTCAGGATCTTCCAAAACTTCGCTAATTAATTTGAAACGTTCCATTCCACGCATCTCAACAATACTAGCTATCAACATTCTATCTATCAATCTTTCTTCTACTCCAGATCGTATTGAACCTATTAACTGCTTCATGTATTTGTCTTCGGCCATTTTCTGAGGAAGTTGTACACCTCTTTTTTCCATGAACTTATACACTCCTTCAAAATGCTCCAATTCTTCAATTGCAGTTTCTATCAACTGCGGAATCCACTTTGTTTTGTCGGGACATTTAGCAATAATTCCTAAAGCCATTGCCGATACTTTTCGCTCATTATCAGCATGATCTTGAAGTAAAGAATCCATGTCTTTTATGGCGTTTTCTGCCCATTCTCTTGGAGTTTGATACGTTAAATCTATAGAGTATTTCATGCTAATTTTATTTTAACCCAAAAATAGAAAATCTATGACTTAAATAGTTAATTTCGTACAAAGTATATTTATTAAGGATAAAATACACATAAATATCTTGATTTAATTTTATGAAAAAATCTGACTATTGGAACGAAACTCTAAAACATTTGATGGGAAAAATGGCAGAACTAGAATTAGCACTTAAAGACACGCAAGACTCGGCCAATTCTGATACAAAAAGTTCGGCTGGCGACAAGCACGAAACATCAAGAGCAATGGCTCACATAGAAAACGAACGTCTTGCAAATCAGCTAAAAGCATTGCAAAATCAAGTTGAAACTTTACAAAAAATTAACCCAGCCATCACCAATGAGTCAATTAATTTTGGTAGCTTAGTTGATTGCGAATCTATCGTGTTTTTTCTTTCGGTAGGTATAGGAAACATAAAAACTGAAAGAAGTAGTTTCTTTGCTATAGCGACCGATTCGCCCGTAGGAAAATCAATGCTAGGAAAGAAAGTTGGAGATACTATTAAAATTGGAAATAACATTAAAACGATCAAAAATGTTGAATAAAAAAAACTTATTCCTTTTATTTATATTACTTCCTTTAATTAATTGGTCGCAAGATAGTTACTACCTAAACGACTCTGTTCGAGGAACATATTTCCGCGCAGGTCTTTCAATGAAATTAGCTTTAGTTCCTCATCGTACTTTATATTTTCCAGAAGAAACTATAAATAGCAGTTTTTACAAAGAACATTTTGCAATTGCAGGAGAACCAGGAAGTATAGAGCGAGCTACAGCCACTTTTCAAATTGGCGGAAATACAGCTTGGATAATCACATCCAGAAATAAAAATGCAGCATTTGAATTTGGATTAGACTTTGGATATCAAAACTCCGGAGAAATATTTGATAGAATTTATAAAAATGTTTCGATTGCGGACACAAACTACACAACTGCCGAAATATCTGTGGATTATCAACTCCACGAACTGTATGCTGGCGGATACGCACTGGCGAAAACAAATACACAATTTATAGATATTTACATTGGTCTAGGACTTTCTGCCTACACTTCAGTAGGTTCTGCTTTTGTTACCAATTCCTTTTTAGAAAACGAAATAGACTCATACAAAACAGCATTATCTAGCTACACTCGACTAAATCCCTACCTTCCTTTTGGAATTGAAATTTCCTTTAAACAAGAAAAAAAAGGAATTTTCCTTAAATTGATGGGGTCTGTTCGCAGAGAAGTACACAACGATAATTTCCAACCTAATCGTTTTTTCTTAACGGGAGGGATTCAATTACAATATCAATTTTAATAGTTATGATAAAAAAAGCTCTCCTTTTACTTCTTTTACCTTATTCAGTTTTTATTTACTTAGAAAGCTGTAACAAACCTTGCGAACATCCCGAAACAAGGAACATAACAGGAATTACAATGCAAAGTGATACATATTATTCTATTAATCGTACAACATTACGTATGACCCTGAACTACGAGAGTCTTTATGTGCAAAATTTTCAATTCAATTTGACGAATAAAGCAATGGCCTTGTCGCAAGTTTACGACCCCTGTTTTAACAAATTAGTGAACCCTATTGATTCTATTTCTGTAGTTTCTGCACAGGATTTTAATTCCTCTTTCGCCTCAAACACTGAGCTAAATAGTCTATTTTCAGTTTTAAATCAATCTTCAATGATTCTATTGAAAGATTACTCGTACGACATCAATATAGATAACACTAATTATTATGATGATGATTTTTATGTGAATTCTATTTCTTTTATCAATGATTCTATTCCAACCATAGACTCGATTCACGATTTATCCATAAAAATATATTGTCGAACTGGAGAAATTTTCGAAGACTCATTAATTGGGGTAAATTTAAAATCTAATCTTTAATCGAACCTGACATTCTTAGTCAAATTCTGCTTATTTTTGTTTTATGTCAGAAATAAACAAAACAATATCTACCGAAAGAAGGGAATTTGAAGTGGGAACTTTGGATGAATCTAATGTGCCAAAAAATCCAAAAGAATTATTCGAATCTTGGTTTAAGGAAGCCCTGGATAAAATGGTTTCTGAACCGTATGCCTTTCACTTAGCTACTGTTTCCGAAGACAATATTCCTTCGTCACGTGTAGTTTATTTGCGAAGCATTGAAGAAAATGGCTATGTTTTCTTTACCAATTATAAAGGAAAAAAAGGTCAAGATATTGAAGCAAACCCTGTGGTATCGATGAACTTTTTCTGGGCGGAGAAAGAAAGACAAATTAGAATTTATGGCAAAGCCGAAAAAATTGACTCTGAATTTTCTGATGCTTATTTTGCCAGCAGACCACGTGAGAGTCAGCTAGGAGCTTGGGCATCGCACCAAAGCGAAGAGTTAAAAAACCACAAAGAACTCTCTGAAAGATTGGAAGAATATACTCGAAAATTTGAAGGTCAAGAAGTGCCTCGACCTCCTCACTGGGGCGGTTATCTCGTTGTGCCTTTTTATTATGAATTTTGGCAAGGAAGAGCCAAAAGGCTTCACGACAGAGTTACCTACACCCAAAATAAAACCAATTGGTCCATCAAAAGAATAAATCCATAATGAAATGTAAATTTATATTCATTGCCTTCGGTCTATTTTTACTAGTAAATTGTAGCCTATCAGATTCCGACAAAGAGGCTGTTCTATTTGAGGAAATAATTGACTTAAAATACGCCAAAGGACTTTCTTTGTACAAAACAAATGAAGGAACAGTGGTGACTATTACAAATCCGCAAACGCAAGAAATACTAGATCACTTTTTGGTAACTGCTCAAAAGAATTCAGAAATGAGAAATATAAAAGTAGTAACTACGCCTTTTAATAGTGTATTGGCTTATTCATCTACTTACATTTCGTTCATGAATGCGATAAACGAAGTAGATAAAATTTCGGGAGTAACTTATTCGCAAGGAATTAGTAACAAAAAAATAAAAGAAAGATTAGCATCGAAACAAACTTTGGATGTAGGATCTGACCAAAGCCCCGACAAAGAGTTAATTGTATCTTTGGAACCCGACTTAGCTATGATTTACCCTAGCAACGGAAATCATGATTGGTTCCAATCCTTCTCCATTCCTACTGTTTCGAACGTAGAATATTTAGAAGTTCATCCCTTGGCGCAAGCAGAATGGATAAAACTTTACGGTGTTTTGTTTGAAAAAGAAGAGTTGGCCGACTCTCTTTTTAGAAATATCGAAACAAACTATCTCGCAGAAGTAGTTTCTAATTCTATTTCTTCAAAACCTGTAGTACTTTGTGGAGAATTGTATGACGATGTTTGGACATTGCCTGGTGGAAGAAGTCTTACGAGCCAATTAATTACCGATGCAGGTGGAGATTATTTTTATAAAAATGATACTTCCTCAGGTTCTAAAAAACTAGATTTTGAATACATCCTTTCCCAAGATTCTGTGATTGATTATTGGTTACTGCTAACCTACAATCAACAACCTGTAACTTATGACTACCTGAAAGAAAACAAACCTAGGTATTCGTATTTATCCGTATTTTCTCCCGAAAAAATTGGAATTTGTAACACTGCTATAACTACATATTTTGAAACTGGAATTCTAGAACCTCATATTTTGTTGAATGAAATAAAATCGTTGATTCAAGATTCTACAAATTTAGCAGATTCGAAGTATTTTAAAAGGATTACTCGAAACTAGAATCAGACCCCTCTAAGTAATTGCACAACTACTAAACTAAAAATGTAAATCAACTCTATCCATCGAATCGCTTTTCTTTTTAATAGGCCATAAAGTTGTTATAAATTCTGAATCTTCATTCATTGAAAAGCAACATAGTTTGCTTAGTGAATTATTCTATGAAAAATCCTGAATCGATTTCAGAATGACATTTGGAAGGAAAGTGATTAACACACAAAAAAAAGCGAACCAACTTTTACAGTCGATTCGCTTTAAGATTCAGTTCTTGATACTCTTTTATTTTATTCCCAATTTCTTTTTCATTGATTTTGACAATGCATCTTTGTGAATTTGGATGTTCATTGTTTTGTATCTCACGTAAGGAAATGAAGCATAAAAGTAACCATCACACTGGTTGTAATCTCCCCAAGAATTTTTCACTACAAAGTACTTAGTTCCTTTCTGATCTTTTACAATTCCTGTAATATGCATCCCGTGATCGTCAGTAGTTTCTTGGCTATCAAAAGCATCTTGTCTTTCTTGTTGAGTCACTATTCTTTCTTCTACCGGAGTCATAAAAGCATTACTGATTTTTTCCTCACCTGCATCGCTAAAGTGTTTGTTGTTTTTTCCTTTTATCTTAATAGTAGATTCATCTGTTGGCAATATTGCTAACGCATCTCTTGCAGAAAATCCTTTTTCAGAAATATCAGCTCCCCAAGCAAAAGTGTATCCATCCATAATTGCAGATTCCATCACCTCCATGAATTCATTCAAAGGTAAGTTGTAACATGACTGAAGCGCCCAGTTATCCTGAACTTCAATTACAAAACTTGAATAAAACGGGTGATGCGTATAAGAAGTTAACGACACGTAATCATCCATATTCAAATCCAAATGATTTGCGAATGTTTTTGGTGTGTATGAAGCTCCTTCGTAGTCAAATTTATAATACTCCATGTTATCTGGAAGTTCACCTAAATAAGCATCCGTCACTCCTGTTATCGCTTTTTTCCATGATTTAGTTAGCGTTCCTCCTTGTGGTTTCTTCGCCAATACTTCTACCATTGCTTTTAGCATCCCTTGCATTTCGGAGTGATTGTGAGAATCTGTTCCGTAATTCAACCCTTTGTAAGCTGATTCTGGTACAATTCCAAATCTTTTGATTACCCAAGGAATATCGTGGAAAGCTCCTCCAGGACCAAAATTAAATGTACCGTAATACCTCAAATAATTTTCTGCCTTTCCGATGTAAGCATTTCTTACAATAAACATTTCCGAAAGATCATGCTTTCCTTTTCCCTTTCTAATTAATTCTGATTCTAGGAATGACAAAGCTGAAAAACTCCAACAAGTTCCAGTTCTGTTTTGATTCTGAACCGATGTTTCATCTAGGTTTTTAACTTCTGTAAAAATGTAGTCACTACCTTTTTTGTTTGTGATAGTATCTTGTGCGATACTACTAAAACTGAAGGCAGAAAAGGCCAACAGTGATAAAATAATTTTTTTCATGTGTGTTTTTATGATTTATAAAAATTTAAGAATTCTAAGTTACGGAACATATTCATAACATCCAATATCGGCTGGGTTACTTCTCGAATTATTTTCCAAATCAGTAGAGAGAAAATAAACAGGATCTGCTTGTCCAATGCATACCGAACTGCTCTTTAGTTTTAAAGATGAATTTGAAGTGTAATTAGGTGAAAGATTCCTTTTTATGTTCACAAAGTTAGAGTTGATTGGTTGATCCGTTTTTACCAAACAATGATTAAATCTATAATTTGCAAAGTTTCCAGGAACTGTGTCAATCACAATTTCATTGTCAATATCTCCATAGATAATAGAGTTATTAAAACTTGCACGTACAATCGGTCGAACGTAAATTGTAGAGTTAGCCTCGTAATAGTTGTTCAAAACCAGAGCTGGCGAAGATCTTGAGGTTGCCGTCCAAAAATTATTGATGGTACAATGATTAAAATAATATTCACCTCCTAATCTTAAAGATACTGCATTGTTCCCTGCTTTATTAAATTTGGAATTGGTAGCATGCACTCTTGCTCCTTGAGCAAACAAAGAGGCAAACGAATGATTGAAAGATTCTACACCGTTAATCGTAAGTGAATCACCTCCAAATGCAGTGTCGATATAAATTCCTGCAGTTGCATTTTTTATTACAGCATAATTAATCAGGCTGTTTCGCGCAATAGCAAAACGAACTCCAAACCATTGCCCCGGTTCATTTGCGTAGGACGCTTCTCTCCTATCTCCTTGAAAAACTACTCGATTGGATTCCGTTCCGTTCACGAACAAAGAACTTTTATAAACATACAAAACTGCCCCAGTATGTGCATAAATTTGCGCTCCTGCAGGAATTGTAAGCGTACAATTAGAATCAATCCTCGGAAATCCTACGGCAGTAATCCCATACAAAACATGAGGCTTATCCACTGCCCAAGTCTCTCCACAAACCACTTCATTATAATGAAAATATGCATTTTGGCCCCAAGCTGCCAACTCCACAGATTGAGAGTTTCCGTTTGTTACAAAGTGAATTTTATCTTCTACCACAAATGGATTATTTGCATTTGTAGGATCAATAGTAACTTCTACAAACACATAAATACTATCTCTTGCTGGTATTTCAAGGTCTTTTACAATCACGCCCGACAATCCATCTACATTCATGCGATAGGCCGAAGCCGTACCTTTTCCCAATCTGATTTGGGAAACTACAATCGGCTGGTCGTACGAATTCGTCACTATTAGTCTTCGATAAGTTGAACCTATAGTCGAAAAAACTGTGTCAAATACCACTGTATCTTTTGAAAACTGTAACTTTACACCAGAATCATTAAGGAAATTTTCCTTTCGGCAGCTTGAAACAGAAATTGACAATAAAAATGCAGCAAGCAGCACTGAAACATAGAAAAATGTGTGTGATTTAATCTTCATAAATTGGGTTAAAACCTGAATTGTTGTTGAAATTACGGCTTTTTTCATGATTTAGTATAAAAAGGACGTTGGAAATGTTTTTAATCCAAAAAGAAATTTGTAAATTCGCAACCTAATTAACGATAACATAATGCCCGCTAAAGTAAGGTGGGACTAAATTATACAATATGAAAAAAGACATCCACCCAGAAAACTACAGATTAGTTGTATTTAAAGACATGAGTAATGACTACATGTTCTTAACTAAATCTTGTACTGCTACAAACGACACAGTCGAATTTGAAGGAAAAGAGTATCCACTAATTAAAACGGAAATCTCTCACAAATCTCACCCGTTTTACACAGGTAAACAAAACTTTGTAGATACAGCTGGTAGAATTGATAAATTTAAATCAAGATACGCAAGACACATCAAAAAATAAGTGTCACACATTTATAGTATTAAAAAAGCCTTCTCGAGAAATCAAGAAGGCTTTTTTTATGGGTCATAATTTAATTTTCTTTGTTAGTTTTCTGAGCTAAATCTGATAAGTTGTTTGTTCATTCTTTCTACAACTTGCTTGTGGGATAAACTTTGAATAGGTGATGGATGAAATCTTACATAAAATGGAAATGGACTTTCCAATTGATTGAAATTGTGATCTCGCAAATACATACATTTTATAGAAGTATTTATATCCGATCCTTTGTAACTCTTATGTTTAGATATT
>ENA-OUOG01001968-OUOG01001968.1-marine-metagenome-genome-assembly--contig:-NODE-1968-length-22422-cov-6.277691_pt1 | contig 22422 bp, 24 predicted proteins | sample MGYA00248635_ERZ508505 | MGnify/ENA primary metagenome ERZ508505 (study PRJEB26176, sample SAMN06267871) | marine metagenome | isolation source: Saanich Inlet, British Columbia, Canada | place: Pacific...
GATACGGGCACCCATCGCCATATCAAACCCAAAGGCCTGCTGCCCTTCTCCATCGGGGAAGAGGCCGCGCGCGATGCCATGACCAAATGGTTGGGACGGTTGTGGTTTGCGCCCAATGGGTTGCAGGACTACGCGCGCAAGGGCCGCAAGATGGAAGGCATCTATGTTCCCTATTGGACCTTTGATGCCGATACCCGCAGCGCCTATCGCGGCCAGCGCGGCACGATCTATTACGTGACCGTCTCGGCGGGCAAAGGGCGCACGCGCCAAGAGCAGCGCATCCGCTGGCATCGCAAGTCGGGCCGCGTTGCGCGGTTCTTTGACGATGTGCTGGTTCTTGCCTCCAAAAGCCTGCCCAAACGCTTCACCGATGCGCTGGCCCCATGGGACCTGAGCGCGCTTCAACCCTATTCACCGCAATATCTCGCAGGCTTCCGCGCCGAGGGCTACACCGTCGAGCTGGAAGAGGGCATGGTTGAGGCGCGCCAGATCATGGATGCCGAGATCGCCCGCGATATCCGCCGCGATATCGGTGGCGACCGCCAGCGCATCGATCATGTGGATACCGATGTCTCGGATGTCACCTTCAAGCATATCCTGCTGCCCGTCTGGCTTGCCGCCTATAAATATCGCGGCAAGAGCTTCCGCTTTGTGGTCAATGCCCAAACGGGCAAGGTCGAGGGCGAGCGTCCCTATTCCGCCATCAAGATCGCCTTTGCCATTCTTTGCGCCGCGATCGTGATCGGTATCGGGGCATATCTTTATACGGTCTATGGCGAAACAGGCGGCAGCAGCCCAAGCCTCACGCAACCCACGCGCAGTTTCCCAATCAATAAGTAAACCTGATTGACAAAAGCACTGGCACGCCGCGCCATTCACCGCTAATCACGATGCCAGACCAAATGAAGGATCAAGTGATGCTGCTGTGCTGTGGTGAAGCCCTTATCGATATGTTGCCGCGCGAAACGGATGCCGGAGAACAGGCTTTTGCCCCCTATTGCGGCGGGGCCGTGTTCAATACCGCGATTGCAGCGGGGCGGCTTGGGATGGACACAGGCATGTTCACGGGGCTTTCGACCGATCTGTTCGGGCAACGTCTGGCACAAGCACTTAGCGATGATGGTGTCTCCTGTGATCTCAGCGCGCGCTCGGATAGCCCCACCACTTTGGCCTTTGTGACCCTGACCAATGGGCAGGCCAGCTACGCGTTCTATGATGAAAACACCGCAGGGCGCATGTTGTCCCAAGAGGGTTTGCCAAGCGATCTGACAGGCATTCAGGCTTTGTTTTTTGGCGGAATTTCCTTGGTGGTAGAGCCTTGCGCGCGCGCCTATGAGGCGCTGTGTCTGCGCGCGGCCCCCGATCATCTGGTGATGATCGACCCCAATATTCGCACAGGCTTTATTCGGGACGAGGCCAGCTACCGCGCGCGGTTGGACAAGATGTTGGCCGTCAGCGACATCGTGAAACTCTCGGATGAAGACCTTGCTTGGCTCGAAGGCCATGACGATATCGCCAAGGGTGCGGCAGCTGTTCTGGGCAGGGGCGCAAAGCTGGTTTTGATCACACAAGGGGCCGAAGGCGTGACGGCGTTTTGGGCAGGCGGCAGTCTGTTTCAAGCCTCGCAAACGGTTGAGGTCGTGGACACGGTCGGGGCGGGCGACACATTCAATGCAGGGTTTTTGGCGGGCTTGAGCGATGCGGGCTTGCTGAGCAAGGATGCGGTCGCGCAGGGGTTGGCCGAAGATGTTCTGCGCGATGCCCTGTCGCTTGGATCACGCGCCGCCGCCGTAACCGTATCACGCGCAGGCGCCAACCCGCCCCGCCGCGACGAGCTTGCATGAGAGCGCTGATCCAACGCGTTACCCGCGCCTCGGTCGAGGTGGATGGCGAAGTGATCGGCCAGACAGGGGCGGGTTTGTTGATCCTTGTTTGCGCGATGCAGGGCGATGAAGACGCCAATGCCGAAAAGCTGGCCGCAAAGATTTCCAAGCTGCGGATTTTCAAGGATGAGGCGGGCAAGATGAACCGCTCGCTCATAGACGCGCAAGGCGGCGCGCTTGTGGTCAGCCAATTTACCTTGGCGGCCGATACACGCTCAGGCAATAGACCGGGGTTTTCAACGGCCGCAGCCCCCGACGAGGGCCGCCGCCTCTATACCCATTTCGCGCAATGCCTGACTGATCTAGGCGTTCCTGTCGAGACCGGACAATTCGGTGCGGATATGGCCGTGAGCCTGATCAATGACGGGCCTGTGACGATATCTCTCGAGGTGTGATCGCAGCAAGGAAGCGGCACGCCCTAGGGCAGACCGCGCGTCATAAGTATTTTTAAAGCAAAGATGAGCCCTAGGCGCGGGTGACGTCATGGCCGTAGAGCCATTCGAACCGATTGGCCGCGACATGCGGAGCGAAGCGCGCGCCGAGCCTGAGTGCGCTGTGAGCAGCGAAGCGGAAGGGGCCGGGCCGCAGATGGTAGTTTTCGGCGTTTTTGGCAGCCGCCTCGACGATACGGGCGCAACGCGGGCGGCGCGTCTTTTCGAAATAAGCGAGTGCCGTGGCTTGATCGCCGTCTTGGGCCAAGCATTGCGCCAAGACCCATGCATCCTCCAAGGCCATATTGGCACCTTGCGCCAAAAAGGGCAGCGTTGGATGGGCTGCATCCCCGATCAAGACTGTGCTGCCGTCTTGCCAGTATTTGGCCATCGGGTGGCGGTGAAGACCCCAGAGATAGGTCTGATCCACACGCTCGAGCAGATTGCGGATTTCGGGGCAGAAATCCATGAAGGCACGGCGTAGATTGGCGGGGTCATCGGCGTGGTTCCAGCCTTCTTCGGCCCAACTGTCGCGCTCTTCGACCGCCACGATATTGATCAAACTGCCATCTTTTATCGGATAGCGGACCAAATGCCGCCCCGGCCCCATGAAGACATGCGCTTCGGCAGCCAAAGGGTCGGTGGCGGGGATCACGGCGCGCCATGCCACTTGTCCCGTAAAGAAGGGTTGGGATTTAGGGGCCAAAGCGGCGCGGGCTTTGGACTTCAGGCCATCGGCCCCGATCAGCAGACCTACCTGCTCCACTCTCCCGTCTTTGAGATGCAGTTTTGCCGATCCCTCGCCGCGGTCCACATGGGTGACATGGGCATTCAGGGTGAGCGTGACGCCCGCGGATTTGGCCGCCCTGAGCAAAAGCGCGATCAGATCGGCGCGATGGGTAAAATGATAGGGACGGTTTGCGCGGCTCAGGGCCAGATGAAAGACCTCCGAGCCTTTGCGGAAATCGCGCAGGCGCACCCCTGCCCCTTTGGTCGAGACCGATGCGAGGTCTTCCCCCAACCCCAAGGCTTGGAGGACCACAAAACCGTTGGGACTGATCTGGATGCCTGCGCCGACCTCTGCGATCTCGGGGGCCTGCTCGATAACTCGGACCTGCGCGCCACGCTGCGCCAAGGCTGTGGCCGCAGCCAATCCCGCGATCCCTGCGCCCAGAATGGTGACGTCTTTACCGATCAACATCTTTTGGTTCCAAAATCAAAAAAGGGCATCCCAATCGGATGCCCCTTAGCTATTCCAGCGCGCCGCCATCGCAAGCCTTGCGCGGCGATGTGACTGCGGGCCATGCCCTCAATCGTCGCGGTGGACTTTCTCACGGCGCTCGTGGCGTTCTTGCGCCTCAAGGGTCATGGTCGCGATCGGGCGCGCATCCAAACGCTTGAGCGAAATCGGGTCACCCGTTTTTTCGCAATAGCCATATTCGCCCTCATCAATGCGACGCAGAGCGGAATCGATTTTGGCGATCAATTTGCGCTGGCGGTCACGGGTGCGCAATTCAAGGGCGCGGTCCGTTTCCTCGCTGGCACGATCTGCCACATCGGGAATATTGCGGGTGCCATCCTGAAGACCAACAACCGTGCCACGGCTTTCCTCAAGAAGGTCTTCTTTCCAAGCGGTAAGCTTGCGGCGGAAATATTCGAGCTGTCGCTCGTTCATGAATGGTTCGTCCTCGGCAGGACGATAGTCGTCAGCAAGAAAGTTCTCGGCCTTCATGTCGTTCCCCTCATCGATGTCGGGCAAGTTTTGCAGTTCTGGACCTGCTTTATCCCGTCATTCGAGCTTCGCTTACAGCAAGGCGCGGAGCTTGTCACGCCCTGAGTGGCCCTATAATGCTAGTGAGCGATTGGCACTGCACATTCGCGTGAAACCAAGTGCAAAAAAACGGGAGTGGCTATGAAATTCGACGGAACCGCCGACTATGTCGCCACACAGGATTTGACCGTTGCCGTGAACGCCGCCGTCACATTGGAACGCCCGCTTTTGGTCAAGGGAGAGCCCGGCACTGGTAAGACGGAATTGGCGCGGCAAGTGTCAAAATCCCTGCAGCTTCCGATCATCGAATGGCATATCAAATCGACGACGCGCGCACAGCAGGGCCTGTATGAATATGATGCCGTCAGCCGCCTGCGTGACAGCCAATTGGGCGATGAGCGCGTCAATGATGTCAAAAACTACATCAAGAAGGGCAAGCTTTGGCAGGCCTTTGAGCAAAGCGGAAAATGCGTGCTTTTGATCGATGAAATCGACAAGGCCGATATCGAATTTCCCAATGACCTGCTGCAGGAACTCGACCGGATGGAGTTCTTTGTTTACGAGACAGGCCAAACCGTGCGCGCCACGACGCGGCCAATCATCATCATCACGTCCAACAATGAAAAAGAACTGCCCGACGCGTTTTTGCGCCGCTGTTTCTTCCATTATATCCGCTTTCCCGAAATGGATGTGATGAAGAAAATCGTCGAGGTTCACTTTCCCGATATCAAACCCAATCTGCTGACTTCAGCGCTGACCCAATTCTATGAAATTCGCGAACAGCAGGGGCTGAAGAAAAAGCCCTCGACCTCAGAAGTGCTGGATTGGTTGAAGCTGCTGCTGGCCGAGGATCTGACGCCAGAGGATTTGCGCAAGGACGGCGAAAATGCCCTGCCCAAATTGCATGGGGCGTTGTTGAAAAACGAACAAGACGTGGCTCTTTTTGAACGCCTTGCCTTTTTGGCCCGCCGACAATCCCGCTAGGGCGCGCAGATCGAAACCTGAAAACCTGTTTCGAACGCCACGCATCCGACAGTGAAAAAATGCCGTTGATCTGATCAATCGCTTTACAGCGTCACTGATAACCTGCAAAATCTCTCTAAACAGCACGTGAGAGGCTGGAATTGAGGGCTCAATCGAGGCAGGCTCGTGACCGCAGCATTTGAAATTCGTCCGCTAGACGTGGACGACTTTGAGCAATGGGCTCCGCTTTGGCGGGACTATCTGGCGTTTTATGAGGCCGATCTCACGGATGAGCAGATCAAGCTTACCTTCGCACGATATTGCGAGCTTGAACGCGCCGACATGAAGGCATGGGTCGCCGAAGAAGGTGGTACTCTGCTTGGCCTTTGCCATGTGATTATTCATTCGCACGGCTGGCACGCAGCACCTGTCACCTATCTTCAAGATCTTTTCACGGCCCCGACGGCCAGAGGGCACGGTATTGCACGTGCCTTGATTCAGACCATCTATACTGATGCGGATCAAGCGGGCCGACCTTCGGTTTATTGGATGACCCAAAAGGGCAATGCCACCGCGCGCGCCCTCTATGATCGGATCGCCAAAAAGACCGATTTCATTAAATATGCGAGGGGCTAAGTAGTTGTTTAATCGTATTTTGTTATTCCTCTGCCTTGCGACGCTAAGCGCATGTGTCCCCGTTGGCCAAATCTCCGATGTCGCTGAGCGGCGCGTGGTTTCCCTGCCCGATACCATGCCAAGCATGGCCAGATTTGGCGCTACAAATCCTTCCCCGCCTGCCCGCTCGAACCGCGCCATTGCCGAAGATATTCTTGATCTCAGCTTTGCCATGGAATCTGGTCGCCAGCTCGAGCGCATCTCGCGGTTTGAAGGACCCATCAGCGTGGCGCTTGCCCCTGGGGCCTCGGCCACTTTGTCACAGGATTTGAGCCGCCTTTTGTCGCGCATGCGCGCCGAGGCGCAGATCGATATCCAGCAGGTCCCCTATGAGACCGAGCGCGCCGCCGCCGTGACCATCGAGACCTTGCCGCGGGCGCGCATGCAGCGCGTGGTCCCGCAAGCGGCCTGTTTTGTCGTGCCGCGCGTTTCAAGTTGGGGTGAGTTTCGCAGCCAACGTGGCCAGCGAGCCCTCGATTGGACGACCTTGGATACCCGCGAGCGGGTGGCGGTTTTCATTCCCAATGACGTCAGCCCACAAGAAATGCGCGATTGCCTGCATGAAGAGGTCAGCCAAGCCATTGGCCCGTTGAATGACCTCTACCGTCTGCCAGATAGCGTGTTTAACGACGACAACTTCAACGCTGTGCTGACGGGTTTCGACATGCTGGTGCTGCGGGTCTATAACAGTAGCGAGATCCGCTCTGGCATGACCCGCTCCCAGATGGCCGCAGCACTCCCCAGCCTTCTGGCCCGCTACAACCCAAGCGGCACAGGGCGTGGTGGTGGGGTCAGCGCGGATACCCCGCGTCCTTGGATCGACGCCATCGAGACGGCTTTGAGCGGTTCGGGAAATACCACCCGACGGATTGCAGCGGCACAACGCGCCGTCAATATCGCCCAAGACGCAGGATGGCGGGATAATCGCACGGCATTCGGGCATTTCGTTCTTGGACGCCTGAGCCTGTCACGCGATGCCAATGCCTCTTTTGCGGCCTTCCAACAAGCGGCCGCGCTCTATTCACAGCTTGATCCACAATCCATCCAACTGGCCCATGTCCGCATGCAGCTGGCCGCTTTTGCCTTGAGCAATGGCGATGCGGGCGGTGCATTGCATCTGACAGGTTTGGCAAGCCCCGTTGCACGCCGCCGCGAAAATGCGGCCCTTTTGTCAACGCTATTGATGATGCGGGCCGAAGCGCTGGAGCGTTTGGGGCGCCCGGCGGAGGCCCGCAGCGTACGGCTCGACTCTCTCGCTTGGGGTCGCTATGGCTTTGGAGCAGATGAGGTGGTCCAAGATCGCTTGGCCGAGATTGCTTCCCTCGCACCAAATACCTGACGCACCACATACCTGACGAACCCTATCGCTGACGCATCCAAGGCAGACCCATTCCATGATCCCGCTTCCCGCGCTTATCGGCCTGTTTTCAGGGCTGGCCCTCGGTCTCTTCACCGCCTATCGCAAAAAGGGCAACAGGCTCGACCTGCTGCATTACGCGGTTGTCATGGGGCTGATTGGCCTGACCTTGGGCTATTTCGTAATGCTTGTGGTTCCTGCGCCTGCATGACAGGCTAGGGCGGATGTTTTTGCCCTTTTTCGAAACCCTGCGATCTGCAAAAATTCCCGTTAGCCTGCGGGAATATCTGGCGTTTCTGGAAGGGGTTTCCAAAGGTCTGGTGACCTATGACCTCGAAGGGTTCTACTACCTCGCGCGTGCAGCCATGGTCAAAGACGAGCGTCACCTCGACCGTTTTGACCGCGCCTTTTCCCATGCTTTCTCGGGTCTTGAATCCATCACTTCGGAACAGGTTCTGGACGCCGCCGAGATACCGCGCGATTGGCTGGAGAAGCTGGCCGAGAAACACCTTTCAGCAGAAGAACGCGCCGAGATCGACGCGCTTGGCGGCTTTGACAAATTGATGGAAACCCTGCGCGAGCGCCTCAAGGAACAAGAAAGCCGCCACCAAGGGGGCAGCAAATGGATCGGGACGGCAGGCACCTCGCCCTTCGGGGCATATGGCTATAACCCCGAAGGCGTGCGCATCGGCCAAGACGGCAGCCGCCACCAACGCGCGGTCAAGGTCTGGGACAAGCGCGACTTCAAAAACCTCGACGGTGAGGTCGAGCTTGGCACCCGCAATATCAAGGTCGCCCTCAAACGTCTGCGCCAATGGGCACGCGACGGGGCTGAGGAAGAACTTGATCTGGACGGCACCATCCGCGCCACCGCCGAGCAGGGATATCTCGATGTGAAAACACGGCCCGAGCGACGCAATGCCGTGAAGGTGCTGCTGTTTCTCGATGTGGGCGGCTCGATGGACCCGCATATCAAACTGGTCGAGGAATTATTCTCGGCCGCGCGCGCCGAGTTCAAACATCTTGAACATTACTACTTCCACAACTGCCTCTATGAGGCCGTCTGGCGCGACAACCGCCGCCGCTGGACCGAGCAAATCCCCACTTGGGAGGTGCTCAATACCTATGGGTCCGACTATAAATGCATCTTTGTGGGAGATGCCTCGATGAGCCCCTATGAGATTGCTGTGGCGGGCGGGGCGAATGAGCATTGGAACGAGGAGGCAGGACAGGTCTGGCTGGATCGCGCGCGCGCCAAATGGCCCAATCACCTCTGGATCAATCCTTTGGCCGAAAGGTTCTGGCCCTATACGCAATCTGTGGGCATGATCTCGAAGATATTCGAGGGCCAGATGGTGCCAATGACTTTGGAAGGCATTGATCGCGGAATGCGGGAATTGGGGCGCTAGAATGCGACGCAGGGCATGGTGAAAATGAAAAAACCACCCGCTTTGCGCTACCTCTGGGCCGAGCATCGGCCTGCTTTGGTGGCAGCGGTCCTGGCCGTGGTGGTGATTGTGTTTTTCACCGTCAGGCTGGCGCTGTTTACCTTGTATTGGTCCGCCCCCGAACATCGCGATCAGGCGGTCGAGCATTGGATGACCGCGCGCTATATCTCCTATTCGCATCGATTGGATATCGAGATTCTGCATGACGCCATCGGCCCCGCCTCGACCGAGCGCCGCAGGGCCACGCTGGATGCGATTGCGGCAGCGCGCGGCGAGCCCGTGGAGGCCATCATCGCCCGTATTGATGCTGCGATTGAGGCGGCAACCGAGGCCGCGAATGACGCGCCATTGGTGCGCGAATGATCGATGCATTAATCACGCTTGTTCCCGAATACGGGCTCTTGTTGCTTGCGGTGGTGACCTTTCTGTCTTGCTTGGCGCTGCCTGTGCCAAGCTCGGTGATGTTGCTCTCGGCGGGCGGGTTTGTGGCGGCAGGCGAGCTGACCTTATGGGAGACCGTTCTGGCAGCTTTCACTGGTGCCGTTTTGGGGGACCAGCTAGGGTATCGCTTGGGCCAACATGGCGCGCGTATCTTGGCTGGAAAATTCAACCCCAGCCCGAAACAGACCAGACTTTTGTCGCGCGCCTCGCAATATTTGTCAGATAGGGGGGCATTGGCCGTGTTTTTCAGCCGCTGGCTGGTCTCGCCGCTGGGGCCATATGTCAATTTCGCCGCTGGCGCGACCGAGTTGGATTGGAAGCGCTTCACCATGGGAAGCGTCACAGGCGAGGCCGTTTGGGTCAGTCTCTATATCGGGTTGGGTGCATTTTTCGCCCATAATCTGGAAACAGTCGCCTCGGTTCTGGGGGATGTCTCGGGGCTTTTGGCGGCATTTGTGGTGCTTGTAGGGCTTGTAATTTGGCTGCGCGCAGGGCTGCGTCACAGAACATAGCGCTTATCAAAGGCTATGCCCTTGCCGCCCCGACGCCCCTGCCCCATATCAAACCTATGTTGAAACTCACACCCATCCTTCTGGCCATCGGCTATGCGCTGGTCATGTATCAATTCTCTAGCTGGAAGCTCAAACGCGAGCTGGATCAGCGTTCCTCGGAATTGGCCGACCCTCGCTTGAAAACCCTGACCGATCGAATGGCCGAGGCGCTAGAGATCGAGCGTATTCGCGTGCATCTTTACGAGGTTGATCCCGTCAACGGATTGGCCGCGCCCGACGGACGGATTTTTCTGACCCGCGGATTTTACAATAAATACCGCGCGGGCGAGGTCACGGATGAGGAATTGGCAAGCGTGATCGCGCATGAATTGGGCCATGTCGCCTTGGGTCACGCGCGGCGACGGATGATCGATTTCTCGGGCCAGAACGCCATAAGGATCGCTTTGGCCAGTTTGCTCGGGCGTTTGATCCCGATTGCAGCTATCGGCATCTGGATCGCAAATGCCCTGACGGGTTTGATCGCCGCGCGCCTGTCGCGACAGGATGAATATGAGGCCGACGCCTATGCATCAGCGCTATTGGTGAAGGCAGGTATCGGAACGGGGCCGCAAAAATCGCTGTTTCACAAGCTGGAAAACCTGACGGGAATGGGCGGCCAAGGCACGCCCGCATGGCTGATGAGCCACCCGAAAACCGCCGAACGCATTCGCGCAATCGAGGCCATGGAGGCCCGTTGGGAGAAGGAATAGGGGGCTCTGCCCCCGACTGCGTCTCCCCCGAAGTATTTTGAAAGCAAAGATGCGCGTTAGTGATCGAGCGCTTTGCCCAAGCGAGGCAGGCGCGCGCGTTTCATCAAAGCCCGCAGCGCCATGGATTGGCCTGACAGGGATTTGAAACGGTTGTGAACTTTTTGGGTGATCTGTTGAACCTCATCGGGGTGATCACACCAAAGCGCGTAGAGATACGCATCGGGGTGGGCCGCTTCAATGCCATAGCCCGCCAATTCACGACGCGGGAAATCCTTCATATTGAGGGTCAGGATCATATCGGCCTGGCCCGCGATTGCCGTGGCCAGCACGTGAATATCGCCCGTATCTGGCAGCCAGAGTTGCTGCTCGAGCGTAGGGTCTGGAGGTATCTCGCAATCGGGATACTGGCTGCGCAGGAGGGCTATTTCACCGCGCGCAATCACTTCATCGCCCTCACCGCCATTTTTCAAAGCCGCGCGAGCCCATTCCTCAAAAATGCGGGCCGACCAGATCGGTGTGATCAGCCCTGCCCCGACCGCCCCGATCACGATATCGCGGAGCACGGTGGGGTAGAGCACGCAGGCATCAAGGCAGAGCTTCACGGGAGCAGCCGAAACGCCACAACCTTGAGATATCCGGTTTCGGTCAAGGCGGGGTGTTGTGGGTGATCACCGCCTGCAAACCCAGTATAGAGCAGTCGCGCCTCACGCCCTGCGCGGCCGATACCACGCAGGCAGGCGGCGCGGAATTTTCCAAGATCGGCAGCATGCGAGCAGGAACACAAGATCAAGGTCCCGCCCTCGACAACCAGATTGGCTGAATGGCGCGCGATGCGTTCATAGGCGCGCAACCCTTGTTCCAGCGCATTTTTGCTGGGGGCAAAAGCGGGGGGATCGGCGATTACCAGATCGAATGTCTCGCCCTCGCTGGCAAGCGCCTCAAGCGTGGCGAAGGCATCACCTTGGCGGGTTGCAAAGCGATCGGAGACGCCCATGGCCTTTGCGCCTTGCTCTGCCAGATCCAAGGCAGGCTTGGAGGCATCAACACAAAGCGCCGATTTGGCCTGTGCCGCGAGGCAGGCCAAAGCAAAGCCTCCGACATGCGAGAAGACATCCAAAACTCTAGCCCCCTTGGCCATGGAGGCCGCAAAAGCGTGGTTGGGGCGTTGGTCATAAAAGAGGCCCGTTTTCTGCCCACCCATGATATCGGCCATATAGATCGCATCATTCATTTTGACGGGGAGGGCTTCCTCTGGCGCGGTCCCTGACAGGGCCAGCATTTCCTCGGTCAAACCTTCGGCGGCGCGCGCACGGCTGGTGCCGTTTTTGATCAATGTTGTGCAGCCCGTCACATCAAGCAAAACCTGCGAGAGGATATCAATCCGATCTTCAAGCCAGATGGCATTGGGCTGCATGACCAAAACATCACCGAAACGGTCGACGATCAAGCCTGGCAGGGCATCGCCCTCCGCGTGGATCAAACGATAGAAAGGCGCGTCAAACATCGCCGCGCGCAGCGACAAGGCGGCGGAAATTTTGGCGCGGAACCAATCGGCATCGATCTGGGCGCTCGGGTCGCGATCAAGCAAGCGCAGCGCGATCTTGGCCTCGACGGTGGCGACCCCCATCCCCAGCGGGTTACGCTCGGCATCCTCTAGGACGGCCAAAGCCCCCGCAGGGATATTGCGGGAGCGACGATCCAGCACGAGATCATCAGACCAAGCCCAAGGATGGCCGAACCTGATACGGCGGGCATCGGCTTTGGGTTTGAGGCGAAGGGCGGGCAAATCTTGAAGGGGCGTTGTCATACGCCCCCTCTACCTTTGTTTTTCGGTTTTCGAAAGGGTCAGTAAATGAGGCCCGAATATTGGATCGGCAGGCCGAATTCCTCGCGGGTCCAATCGCGCAGTCGCGCTTGGATGCGTTCGCGTTGGCCAATGCCGCGTGCCTCCGAATCGACAGCCTCTTGGCCACCGAGCGCGCGGAATGTCAGATCACGCGTCACTGGGCCCATGATTGGAGCGCCTGTTTGAGCATCCAGAACCGTTAGATCGAAGATGATGTCATGGGCACCACCAAAGGTGTAGCGCACACGCTGCGTCTGCGCGTGGAAGGTCTCCACGTCGAGGCGGACAACCACCGAACGCGAACCTTGCATCATTGGCAAAACATCTTGCAAAGGTTCCATCATCAAATCGGCGACTTGCTGGTAACGGTTGCCCAGAGGGCCTTCACGCCACACGATATCGGCACGTGGCCGAAGGGTGTTCGCCTCGGAGACTGTGAGGGTTTCAGGCACATTCACTTCGACCCGCGCCACTGTCCAGTCGGGCATGGAGGGTTGAACAGGTGCCAATGCCTCCTCAGAGGGCATTTGCAACATCGCAGAGGCACCCAAATCGGCGGGCGCGTTGCGCATGACAGGACCAGATGTCGAACAGGCCGACACAGCCAGTGAAAGCCCCAAAAGGATCGCTGAAAGAACTAATCTTTGCATTTTCTTTCTCCTATATCGAACATGTTTCCCCAGCACGGGCATGCGTTGATACGTCGAAAGATGCCGATTCAATTTGTCTCAAATGAGAAAGCCCCGGCGCATTGCCGGGGCCATTTCAAGCTTTTCTACCGTCAGAAATGCGGCGAAAAGGCGTCACTGGGTTGCGAGTGCACCCAAAGTTTTGGGCATCTGAGTCGCCTTGCGCAAGCGTGCGGCGATCCATGTGATGCCATAGCGCAGGGCCTCGCCACGCATCTGGCGGGCTTTGTCTTCGATAAGACGAATGTCATCGATGCTATATTCGACAGGTGTATTCGACATGGTTTGATTCCTATTCTGCTGTGCAGCATATTTTGGCTGGGCCAAGTGAACCCCTCTGCAATGCAGCATATATGTCAGAACACATGTCCTACAATTTACAATTCCGTGCTCCCGCCATGCGTCAAACGCATGGCTCTGGGCTATGCCTCAATAATTGAAAACCGTTGTTGCCCCAAAGGGCCAACAGAACAGGTCACCTCATCTCCAGCGCTTAGAAATTGAGGGGGCACCATGCCCGCCCCAACGCCTGCTGGTGTGCCCGTTGCGATGACATCGCCCACCTCAAGAGTGAAGAAATCACTGAGATAGGAAATCAGGCGGGCCACGGAAAAGACCATCAGACCCGTATGCGAGCTTTGCCGAAGCTGCCCGTTTACGCTGAGTTCAAGGGCCAAGGCTTGCGGATCGCCAATTTCATCGGGCGTGACCAGATAGGGCCCCATCGGGCCAAATGTGTCGCAGCTTTTGCCCTTGGTCCATTGCCCCCCGCGCTTTTTCTGGAAGTCGCGCTCGGTCATGTCATTGAAGGTCATATAGCCCGCGACATGTGACAAGGCGTCAGCCTCGGAGACATGTTTTGCCGATGTGCCGATCACCACGGCCAGCTCAACCTCATAATCCACCGATTGCGCGCCTTTGGGGCGGATCACAGGGTCATTCGGCCCCTGCAGGCTGGAGCTTGCCTTCATGAAGATCAGGGGCTCCTCAGGGGCCTCACCGCCCATTTCATTGGCATGTTCTTGGTAATTACGCCCGATGCACACGACTTTGCCCGGACGCGCGATCGGCATTCCAAGGCGTGGGCTGCCCTCAATGATCGGACCGTCAGCCGTGAGAGACGCGAGATCACCCAAGACATCGCCACCGATATCGCCAATTTGCGCTGACAGATCGCGCAAGCGACCATCGGCATCCAATACAGCGGGTTTTTCGGACCCAATCTCACCAACGCGGAGGAATTTCATGGCCGAGCCTTCCTGATTATTGACTAAGGCCAGCTAGAAGCGAGAGGGGGGCATGGTCAAGGGAGGGCGTCTGTTAAAGCGGTTTGTGGCATCTCAGGCGGCGGCGGGGCGGCCACAGGGGGCGATTGGGCAGATTGTGTCGCGAGCCCCTGATTAAACGGCACGCCAGATGCTGGCTCGGATGCAGGCAGAGGTTCCACGGTGGAGGCTGGAATTGAGAGCGTATCCGTGGGTGGGATTTTGGGCGCGCGCAAACCCTCGCCCGATAGTTTGACAGCCCGCAACCCTGCCTTTTGGCCCAGTTTCCCCTTCAAAGCGGCGCGGCCAGTTTTGTCTTCCAGACGCAGGGCATCCAGATCAGAGCGTAGCACAGGCAATACGCTGCCCACTCGCAATGCCTCCAGCTGGGACAGAGGCATTGCGCGGCGATACAAGATCGCATCAAGGTCAATCTCGATTGTGCCCAAGGTCTTATGCCATGCGGCTTGCCAGTGATCCGCGCCACTTGTATCGCCTTTTTGAACTGCTTGGCCCAATGGCACCCTTGCAGGTAGCGCGAATACCATTTCCCCTTGTTTGATATTGCCGCCAAGGCCCACACCCACACGCCAGATGTGAAACTGCCCCTCATCCAAGACCAAGGACACACGATTGCGATCCTCCATCGTGGCCCCGACATGCAGGCGCGCGGGCCAAAGCGAGGGCGAGACGGGTGCCAATTCAACCGATAAGGCCCCCAAGAGAAGATCGAGAAAATCCTGCGACAGGACAGTATCAATCTTGGTCACACGGCGAGTGGGGCCGATCACGCTGTCAACGCGACCTGTGGTTTGCACCTCGATCAAGCCATCAAGAAAGGATTGCGACAGCGCCATGATGCCCTTTTCTTGGGTGTCATCTGCATCCAGAAGGCATAAAAAACCCGCCTCAGGCAGGGCCGCCTCGATCTGGTCCAAGCCGATGAACCAATCGAAATCGGGCGGGCTGCAATCAGGGTCCAGACCCGCAAAAGCCTCACCCGCGCGGCTCATGGCGCGCGCTATTGCGCGTGACACGGATTTGACCATATCGGGCGACACCACATCCTGCCCTTCAGGCAAAGCAGCGGGCTGGGGGCGTTGTGTCATGGCGCGCAAAATTTCGCGATGTTGGCGTGGCATTCTTACCCTCGGAATCTTCGCTGGTTTCGGTATGACGCCAAGGGGTAAAGAAAGGCTGAAGACCTCAGGCTGCCCCGTGTTGCAGGGTCTTGGCTGGCAGGCGCACACGGAACGCCGTGCCTGTGCTTGCTGGCGTATAGACAAGACCGCCACCCAATCGCACCATGATCTCGCGGCTGATCGCAAGGCCCAAGCCCGCCCCTTGTGCCGAGCGCGCGGTTTCCAGACGGGCGAATTTCTCAAAGATCACCGCATGCTGCCCCAGTGGAATGCCCGCACCATTATCGGCAAATTCGACCTCCACCCGACCCGGCAGGTGATGGACCAAAATCGACAATTCAGGGGCTTCGGCCTCGCAATATTTCTGGGCGTTGGAAATCAGATTGATAAAGACCTGCGAGAGGCGATCCGCATCGGTTGTCAGCACGACATCCTCGGCCTCTGGATCACGCAGAATGGTCAGCCGTCCGCTATCTTGCAGCGCACTCGTGGCATCAATCGCGCGGTCCAGAATATCGGCCAGATTGACTGTGCTTTCATTCAAGGTCACACGCCCGTCTTCCAAGACACTCAAATCCAGCAGGTCATCCAAGAGGCGGCTCAGACGACGACTTTCATCATGGATAATGCGCGAAAACCGCGCCAAAGCGGCCTCATCCACCGCGCCATCCTGCATCAAAATCTCGGAAAACGCGCGGATGGAGGTCATGGGCGTGCGCAATTCATGGCTGATCTGGCTGAGAAAGGCATCCTTTTGCACGGATAGCTCGGTCAATTTCTGGTTGGCCTCGCGCAGCCGCGCGGCGGTCTGGACCAATTCGGCGGATTTCGCCTCGAGCTTATTGGAATATTCCATGATCTGAGCGGTTTCATCGGCCACGGCCAGCAAATCCTGCACCGAGACATTGGCCCCGCCCGTGATCTGCCCCACCATCGCATGCGCGGTCGCAGCCCCGACCGAGCCTGCCAATTCGCGTTCCAAATGCTCCAGAAAATCGGGCTTGGGTTCGGGCAGGCCTGTCTCGCGCCCCTGTGCGCGGGCAGCCGTCTGGAACAGGCGCGCCGCAGGCCCTGCCCCCAGAACACGCCTTGCCATGATCAACAGGTCATCTGCCGTGCCTGTGCTGGCCTTCCACCCCAAAGGAACGGCTGTGTGGTCATAGACATTGACGAATTGCGCGCCCTGTAGCCGCTCCAGGGGTGAGGGGAAGGTGATCAAGGACACAAGAATGAAGGACACCACATTCAGCCCAAGCGACAGCACCATCGCCGTCAATAATGGATCGGCCCCGCCAATGCCCAAGGGCGTGTCGGGGCGCAGCCAAGTCAGACCAAAGAGGCCCTTGTTGAGCACCTCTTGGACAAGCGGTGCAGTGGCGGCATTGGGCAGCAGCAAAATCCAAGCCCAGATCGCAAAACCGATACTGATGCCCGTCGCGGCACCCACCTTGGTGGCGCCGCGCCAGAAAATGCCGCCCAACAGTGCAGGCAGCACTTGTGCCACCCCCAGAAAGGCGATCAACCCCATGGCCGCCAAGGCTTCGGCCCCGCCCGAGAGGCGGAAATAGATCAGGCCAAGCGCCATCACCCCCAAGATCGAGAACCGCCGCGCAAACAAGGCCACCTGCCGCATATCGCCCGACATGGGGTTTTCATGACGGGTCGCGCTCAACCAGATCGGCATGATAATATGGTTGGACACCATGGTGGACAAAGCCAATGCCGCCACGATCACCATTGAGGTCGCAGCCGAAAATCCCCCCAAAAAGGCCAGCAGCGCCAAACCATCCTGGCCCAAGGTCAAAGGCAGGGTCAGCACGAACAAATCTGGGTTGGCATCACTTGGCATAATCTCAAGCCCGACCACCGCAATCGGCAGAACGAACAAGCTGATCAGCATCATATAAAGCGGAAAGGCCCATGAGGCGGTTGCCAGATGCCGCTCATCGGAATTCTCGACCACAAGCACCTGAAACATTCGCGGCAAACAGAGGATTGCCGCGCCTGACAACATGGTCAGCCCCACCCAACGCGCCCCATTGGAGGACCAATCTGACATTGGGCTATCCTCGATCCGCGCCAGAATATCGGCCGCTCCATCGCCGACCCCCCAAACCACAAAAGCCCCCACCGCCAAAAGCGCCAGCAGTTTGACGATGGCCTCCACGGCGATGGCCGAAACAAGACCGGGATGGCGTTCATTCACATCCAGAGAGCGCGTCCCAAAGACGATGGTGAACAGGGCCAATCCCCCCGCAACCCAGATCGCGATGCTGTCGCTGTCCAAGGCAGCCCTCGGACCAGGCCCTGCGAAAACCGCAAATGACAGCGTCACCGATTGCAATTGCAGCGCGATATAGGGGGTCGCCCCGATGACCATCAAAACCGTGACCAAAGCCGCCAATGGTCCCGATTTTCCATAGCGCGAGGAAATCATATCCGCGATCGAGGTGATGCGCTGCGCGCGCCCGATCCGCACCAGTTTTCGCAGCAGCCAGAACCAGCCGATAAAAATAAGGGTCGGCCCCAGATAGATGGTCAGATATTCCAATCCCGAGCGCGCAGCACTGCCGACCGCGCCGTAAAAGGTCCAAGCGGTGGTATAGATCGACAGGCTCAACGTGTAGGTGATGGGCGAGGACAACCAGCGCGCCTTGCCCTCGGCTGCGCGTTTCTCGGCCAGAAAGGCAATCCCGAAGAGCGCGGCCACATACACCACACAGACCGCGGCCAATCCGTCAAACGACAACATGCTAGCGGCCCTCACCCGATTTACGCAGCTTGGACAGGATCAAGGTCTTTTCCTCGCTGTCGCTTTCGCCATCGGCCATTCGGGTAAGCGCACGGGCCAGAAAGCCCGACAAGATGATCAAACCGATCCAGACCGTAAAGAAATACACCACCCAAGCCGAGACATCGCCACCTGCATCCCTCTGGGATGTCAGAATAATCACAGGGCCAAAGAACAGCAGCGCGCCAAAGACGGGAACCAGCCGTGCCGCATCTTGCAGACGGTTTCGACGATAGGTGCGCCGCTCCAGAAACAAGCGTCTGCGGGTGCCGCGATTGATGGGGGGGATGTCGTCGTCTGGCTCGGCCATTGCGCGCCTCTAGCCTTGGTCTTCCAAGCCCTTGGTCCGATCCGCTCCGGCCGCAACACGGCTTAGCGTTTCAACCAATTCGGAATTCGAGAAGGGCTTGGTCAGAAAGGCATCCGCGCCAAGTGACAATGCGGTTTCGCGATCCTTTGCCTGCCCTTTGGCCGTTAGCATCAAAACGGGCAGGTTTCGGGTGTCAGGGGCTGCACGAAGATCACGCAGGATATCAAATCCCGACCGTCCGGGCAGCATCACATCCAACACCACCACATCAGGGGTCTGGCGCGCGATCTCGTCAATTGCGGTGGCACCATTGGCATGGCCACGCACCTCCCACCCCGCCCGAGACAGGATAAAGCTGATCGCTTCCATGATATTGGTCTCGTCTTCGACGAGCAAAACCTGTTGTCCCAAGCTGCCTCCTCCCAGAAGCCAAAACAGCGGGTTAACCGCCGCCTTTGCGCGTGTAAGGAAACCTTTAACGGGGCGCTTGTCAATTTTTCTGGCGCCTTGGGCGTGTTTATTCGCCGCAAGCCTAGCCCAAAAGGGAATTTACGCGTCTGGCGTGGCAGTCCTCGCGGGGGCAGACATGGCAGCCTGAGCCGACCAGCAAAACCTGCCCGCCACTCGCATCCGGCATCTTATTTGCGTCTGCGTCGGAGATGGGCCGCAACAACATGGTGGCCTCCATCACGGGGCTGCCGCCAAAGGCCACGGGGTTTTTGGGCTGGCTGACGGCCCATGATTGAAAGACGGCACCGCTTGGCATGGTCAGCCTCACGGTCTCGGGCACCATCGGACGGGTCAGCGCGCTATAGAGCGGCCATAGCGGGCAGCCTGCCCCGAAACGCGGGATCGAAAACGCGGCCACGCGCCGGCGAAAGACCAAAGCACCTGCCGCATCACAGACCGCAAGCCCGAATTGCGGGATCGCATCCTCGCCCTCGCCGCCCGTGGGCAGGCTGGCCAGACGTCGCAAAACGAGCGCCGCATCACCCGAAGCCATGGGCAAAAGCCGTGCGGGGTCAAACCCCACTTGCTTGGCCGAGGCCAAAAACGCCGCAAGCGGCAGGCGTTCGGCGTCCTTGGCATAGGCGTGCAAAACCGCCTCGGCCAATTCACGGGTCGCGGCGTCCTCCATGCCTGCAGCCTGTTCGATCACATGCGCAATCGCCCCCGCGCCGCCTTGCTCGATGGCGGGGAAATGATGACCTGCGGCATCCAGCATCGCCTCGACGGTTTCCTCAGGACTGGCGGCCTGCTGCCTGCGCTCACCGCCCTGATCCTCGAAATGCGCCAAGAGGCCCGTGGCCCGCAGCGACAAACGCTCGGCCTCTTCATTGAGGTTGCGGTGAAAGCGCGTGCGCCATTGCGGGTCGATATCAGGCTCGCGCACCAGAATTTCCGCCGTCGAGCGGATGGCCGCCACACTGGACAGCATCTCATGCATGCCTTCGGCCAGAATGGGGTCATGGGTCAGGCGATCTTGCAATCCATCGACCATGGCCTCCAGATTGGAGATGCGTTTTTGCTGCGCGGATAAAACCCCCGTCCAGCCGGGAAAGCGGCCCGCCATCTCGTCGATCTTATCCACCTCAGCGCCCGCACCCGTGGCAGGGCGCATATCGCGGGCGGCCTGTTGCAAGGCATCAATGATCGCGGCATCCGCCCCTTCTGACAAAGCTACGGGTTCGACCTCCAGAACCCGCGCAAGACCCACCAGCAGCTTGCCCCCGATCTTGCGGCGGTTGTGTTCGATCAGATTGAGATAGCTGGCCGAAATACCCACGGCCTGCGCTAGATCGGATTGGCGCAAGCCTAGGGCTGCGCGGCGTTCGCGGATGCGGCTGCCTGTCAAAGCGTGGCGGGGATGGGGTTCGGGCATTCGGGGTCCTGTGAAACGGGTAGTAAAATTCTTTACAACCCCGAGACGGAATGCCAAGCGAAAACTGAAGGCAAGGGCGCATGAGCTTTGCACCAGATATCAAAAAGGCGCGGCCCCGATCAGACCGCGCCTCTCAATTTCATAGCAAAGCTGCCCTTAGTTACCCAAGGCGGCCTCGGTGATGGCATTGGTGAAAGCGCCTTCAGGCTCGGCCGAGATCACAGGATCGGAGCCACCCGCCAGAAGGGTCGCCACCGTGCGGGCATAGGCCTCAGGGTCAAGCGAGCCGTCGCCGCCCTCTACCAGAAGGGCAATCTCACCCATCATCCGCAACTGATGCTCTTCGGTTTGGGCACCTGTCTCGTCATAATCCAGAACGATCATCGCCGCGTCATCGGGGTTCTCGGCAGCCCAAGCCCAACCCTGCATCGAGGCACGCACGAAGCGGGTCATCTTATCAACAAAGGCGGGATCGCTGAGGTTCTCTTCCAAGGCCCAGATGCCATCTTCCAAAGTGGCAACGCCGTAGTCTTCATATTTGAAGGTCACCAATTCATCAGGCGAGATGCCTGCATCAATGATCTGCCAATATTCGTTATAGGTCATGGTCGAGATGCAATCGGCCTGACGCTGCAACAATGGATCGACATTGAAGCCCGCCTGCAGGAGCGTCACACCGCCCTCGGAGCCATCTGTCGGAATGCCAAGCTGGCTCATCCAGCTGAGGAAGGGGTATTCATTGCCAAAGAACCAATGCGCCACGGTGTGGCCTGCAAGATCGGCAGGCTCGGCGATGCCGACATCGCCCCAGCAGGTCAGCATCAATCCCGAACGCACAAAGGGCTGCGCGATATTGACCACGGGCAAGCCGCGCTCACGCGCCGCCAAGGCCGAGGGCATCCAGTTGAGCATCACATCCGCTCCACCACCTGCAAGAACCTGAGGAGGCGCGATATCGGGACCACCGGGAAGGATGGTGACATCGAGGTTTTCAGCGTCGTAATAGCCGTTTTCAAGCGCCACATAATAGCCCGCAAACTGGGATTGCGTGACCCATTGCAACTGCAAGGTGACCTCATCCTGCGCAACCGCTGCGCCAGTGGTCAGGCCAAGAGCCATGGCCGTGCTTAGAAGTTTTTTCATCGTGCTATTCTCCTTGTTGGAACTGTTGGATGGCCCCGTCTTTTTTGTTGAGACCTTAGTGCCTGCGTTGTGACGGGTGCCAAAAGGTTAGTCGTTTCTCGATCAATGCCATCAGCCCGTAAAACCCCGAACCAGCGAGGGCCGCGACTGTGATTTCTGCCCAGACCATATCCATGGCCAGCCGTCCGACCTCGATTTTTATGCGAAATCCCATGCCGACCGTCGGAGAGCCGAAGAACTCGGCGACAATCGCCCCAATCAGCGCAAGAGTTGTGCAGATTTTCAACCCGTTGAAGATAAAGGGCAGCGCGTTCATCAAGCGCAATTTGATCAGGCTTTGGCCATAGCTGGCCGCATAGGTATGCATCAAATCACGTTGCATCGCGCCTGTGGATTTCAAGCCCGAGACCGTATTCACAAGCATCGGGAAAAACACCATCGCAACCACCACAGCCGCCTTGGATTGCCAGCCAAAGCCGAACCACATCACAAGGATCGGGGCGGTGCCGACAATGGGCAGGGCGGCGATGAAATTGCCCACAGGCAATAGCCCGCGCTGCAAGAAATTGGAGCGATCCACGGCCAATGCGGTGAGAAAGGCCAGACCACATCCCATCAGATAGCCCGATAAGGCCCCTTTCAGAATGGTCTGCTTGAAATCGGCCCAAAGCACATCGGTATTGGCGGCAAAGGCCTGCGCGATCTGGCTTGGTGCGGGCAGGATAATCGGGCTGATCTCATAAAGGCGCACCGTCACTTCCCAGATCGCCAAAAGGGTCAGACCGAAGATGACGGGAACCAGCAGACGAATGGCGGCAGCCTCGGCATAGCGCGACAATAGGATATTCAACGCCCATGCCCCAAGCCACACAGCCAGCACAACGCCCAAGCGCGGCTCGGCCATGCTGGCCAAGGCAATCAGGCCAGCGCCCGCTGCGGGAAAGGCCCATTTCGACAGGCCGTTTTGTCCGACCAAAGCGCTCATCTGTTCAACCCCATGCGTTTGAGGGTGCCGCGTTCAATCACACCGATAAGGCTGACCAGCAGCGCCGCGCAAATCGCGGCCATAAACAGTGCTGACCAAATCTGGATGGTTTGCCCGTAATAGGACCCCGTCAACAAAC
>ENA-OUOG01001974-OUOG01001974.1-marine-metagenome-genome-assembly--contig:-NODE-1974-length-22399-cov-4.833124_pt1 | contig 22399 bp, 24 predicted proteins | sample MGYA00248635_ERZ508505 | MGnify/ENA primary metagenome ERZ508505 (study PRJEB26176, sample SAMN06267871) | marine metagenome | isolation source: Saanich Inlet, British Columbia, Canada | place: Pacific...
AACAATATTCGTATAGACAAGGATTATCTGTGCACAAAAAGAAGTGCAATTTCAAAAAACTTGTTCAAAAAGAAGAAGATTTGGACTATAAAGCCTTGTTTTTACAAGCGCTGAAACAAATGGAGAAGAAAGATGAAGTCATGTCTTCGATGATTGATAAAATCGGCACTACGACCAATACAACAAATAATACTATAAATAATCAAAGTGTAAATATCAATTTGTTTTTAAACGAGAAATGCAAAGACGCCATCAACTTTTCCGATTTCATCGAACGCATTGAAGTGAGCCGCAATGATTTAGAGAACAATGCGCAACTGGGTTTTGTTAATGGAATAACAAAAATATTCATCGACAATTTGAACCAGTTGACGTTATATGAACGACCGATACATTGCACGGACATAAAGCGCGAAACATTATATATTAAAGACAGTGATTCGTGGGAAAAAGAGCAATCTACAATGAAACTCAATAGCGCAATACAAGAAGTATCGCGTAAAAGTATTGGTTCTTTATTACATTGGAAACAAACGAATCCTGATTATGAGAACATGGATTCCGCTTTTTCGAATAAATGTTTAGTTATGCAAAAAGAATCTATCGCCGGACATAAAAAGGACAATTATTATAACAAAATCATACATAATATAGCAAAGGAAAACAAAATATAATCTTTGTATATAATATACTCAATGCCATCTGGAAATACACATACATTCAAAGCGTTACATAATCATCAGGCAAATAGTCAAAGGTCTCAATCTAAAACTAAGTTTAAAGCAGACCTCAAAAAAATTAAGGCGCAACTTTTTAAATTGGAAAGTGAGTTGATAGATATTAATATGAAATTTTCAATGCCTTATAGAGAGAAACGCGTGAAACGTGAAATTATAAAAGACCAAATTGAAAAATTGGAGGCGGACAAACAAAAACTCAAATTACAGTTTAGAAAATCACTAACTAGAAATGCAATCATCGGTGGTGGGAAATCCAAGAAAGCGAAGAGAACCAGGAAAAACAGAACGCGTAAACAAAAATTAACATTCATGGGATTCATATCGAATTTAATGTGAATAAAATAAAAAATTGATTCTGTTATATTCATTTTTATAGTGCATATAAAAATGGACACTTTTAGTACATACCCCGAATACCAACGCGAAATGCTCATCAGCGCATACAATGTGATTACCACCATGGAAAAATGGATGTTTTTGAAATCATTCGAACCAGGAGACGGCGGTTTCATGTTTACCGATCATCCAGAAGCAATAGAAATATCAAACGAAATAAATAATGCATATGGCGGCGGACACAGCGGCGCTTCAATGGCAATGACAATGCGTATTATGCAAAAAATAGCCATCGATAATAACCCATGTGATTCAAACTCTAATTCTACGTGAATATCGGCGCCGAGTATTGCGCCTTCGTTTTCCGCCGTGTGTTTTAGTGGTAAGAATTGTATCAATGACCTTTTCGATGAATTTTCCTAGATTACCCATTTCAAGAGGTTTATTGTAATAAAGAAATGTAACGATGTTGTTTTCGACTTTGATTTTGATAAATTTGGTTCTCTTTTGAGAATCGATTAATAATACACCGTTTTTTTTGTTTTCATTTGTAGAATATTTCCGATTTCCGTTAGAATGTAATTCCAATTTGACAACAATGAGATTGGTTTGTTGGAAATATCTTGGTTCGTCGTAATTGTCACCGATATAATTATAAACAATTGGTTTTATTTCATTGGTTATATTTGTAATGAGCCCTAGTAACTCATCGTGATTGATGTTTTTAATTGCTTCAATGTTGGTAATGGGTTTTTCGGAACCACTTACATAACCGTAAAAGTTAGTTAATTCAATATTTTCTAAATTTCTGGATTCAATATCAAAATGACTATTTGCAAGAATTCCTAGTTGTAACATATTATATCGTGTATAATATAATACTATATTTACTTTCTGGCTCTGGAGCGTTTCAATCTACGCATAGAACGTCTCTTTTTGGATTTTTTACCGCCCTTTCTGCGGTATTTCTTGGATTTCTTACCACCTACAATTTGCGATTGTGTGACAGTATTATTTGCACCAGTGGCAATTGTTATTTCTGTTCCTAATAATTTAGATATTAATTTAGCTAATGTGGTGGCACCTTGTGGAGTAAATACGTTACCTTCTGAATCAAGTATTGTTAATTTGTTATTTTCAATTTTAATACCGTAATATCTTTTACCGTTTCCGGTTAATGTGTTTAGTGATGTATATACTTGTTCTTCGTTCTCTTTTGTTATATAAATACGATTAACAGTATGATCACCATTTGTATTATAATTATTGTTATTTTTAGTCAATTCAAGACGCACAAAAATTAGTTTTTTTTTTTCAAATCCATCATTTTTAGCTAATACGTTTGTCAGATAATTATCTTCATTATCATTTGTTTCAAATCTCTCTAATTCTGCTCCTTCTCCTTGAGGCTGAACATTCGCATCGCCTACATCTGGTTTGTAGAATCCATAAAAGTTTCCTAATTCTATCTGCATTGGATTTACGTAAGAACCAGCGATATCATCGCTAGTATAATTTGCAATTATTCGTAATTTGCCATTTTGTGCCATTATAATATATATAATAGTTACAAATTATTTTGAATCAATCCGTTAAAATGAAAAATATTTACTAAATTCTTAATGTAAATGATAACTACAGAAAATATACATCAAATCGTAAATACATATATAGAAGATCCTTCACAAGTGATACAAGTTCTCGGTCCAATCAATACATGGGATACATCGAAAGTGAAAAATATGAAAGGATTATTTAAAGATAAAGATACATTTAACGAAAATATCAACGATTGGAATGTATCCCAAGTAACATCCATGGAATCCATGTTTGAAAATGCTACGTCATTCAATCAACCATTAGATAATTGGAGAACCAAAAAAGTATGTAATATGCAAAAAATGTTCCTAAAAGCCACGAGTTTCAATCAAAATATCAATAATTGGAATGTTGGAAGTGTAACAAACATGGCAAATATGTTCTCTGGTTGCAGTGAATTCAATAATCCGTTAAATAATTGGATTACCGAAAGTTTAACATCTACATCTTATATGTTTCATGATTGTCCGAAATTCAATCAACCCATCGAAAAATGGAATACAAGTAATGTAACGAACATGTCCTACATGTTTTCTTTTGCAACATCTTTCAATCAATCGCTGAATCGATGGAATACAAAACGCGTGGAAAATTTCCGCGGAATGTTCTACGGCGCTTCAAAGTTTAACCGTTCAGTGAATGATTGGAAAACGCACAATGCAAAGCGTATGGGATTTATGTTTAATAGTGCCTTTCAATTTGACCAAGATATTTCTAAATGGAATACAATAAATGTTGAAACGATGGAATCGATGTTTCATAATGCTAAAACCTTCAATCATGATATATCGAATTGGGATGTAACAAATGTAGTGAATATGAAATATATGTTTTACAATGCAGAACGGTTTGACCAACCCATCGAAAAATGGGATATAGAATCGTTGACAACATGGGACAATATGTTTAAAGGCGCGCTTTTAATGTTGGATTACCATGATACATATGATACACCGCCATATGGCTTTTTTCACGGAAATACTATTTCCGTAAACTCTGACGACAGCGAATTTGAATCTCCCCCGGAAGAAGTCGAAGAACCAACAGCACCGCCACCAAAAGAACCCACCCAAGAACCCACTCAAGAACCCGCCCAACCAGCATCCTCCCTAAAGGGGGGCTTACGGGGGGGCACCCCCCGTTTGGAGGCGCTATTAGCAGTAAAAAAGCTCAAACCCAGAATATTTGAAAATATTCAAATATCAAAGCCGCCTCAGCGCATTGTCCAACAACCAAAAAATCATACTTTGATATACGCAACAAAGAATCATCATTTAGTAAAAAGATAAATATGGTGATATATATATGAAGCTCTATAACCACGTCAACGGAATTATTTTATTTGTTGTATTGTTCCTAATATGGGCATATTTATTGGGACAAAGTTGTCCGTGCACAACAGAATCACGATGCGTGCGCCATGAATTCTACGGAATACAATTGAATCATTTTGTATTGTATATTTTGATTGGCATGGCGTTTCCGTCGTATTTTTATACATTTCAAATCATCGGTGTTTTATGGGAAATAGCCGAATACATTTTAGATAAAAATCCGCAATGGGTCACCAATTATATTGGCGGTTGTTTGAAATACCCGCCACCTCATCACAAAGAAGAAGACAATAAAGTATGGGATTATACAGTGTATCGTGGAATCGAAAAGCCGCTTAATGTAGTGGACCAAGTATTACAAATAAAAAATTCCACGATTCATGGATGGCACGGTTCACCGGCAGAATTAGTTCCAAATTTATTGGGGTTTGGAGTGGGGTATATCTTGAATAAAAAAATAATCAAAGAATTATTTTAAACTAGCTACTCATCTATCTACACCTAATTCTTAAACACACTCTAACGCGCGCTCTAAATCTGCTTCCAGATTTGTCGGGTCCATCATAACGCGCGCTGGTTTATCCAATTCATTCAATATTTGAGCAATATAACGAGATGTCTTTCGGCATTTGCAGTCACATAGATTCCAATCGCTACTTTTCTCTTGTTCGTTTCGACCACTATCTTCATAACTGCCATTATCACCATTTTCAACAGAAGGACGCTTGGTCTGGTGACGCTCACAGCACTTGCACTTGTTCAGATTCCATAAAATTCCACGCAAGTTCCCTTTCACAATCGAAATGGGTTCTTTTCTAGTATTGAGCCAATATTGCGCACAATGACAACTGTGATCAATGAAATCTCTCTCTACAATCTGATCACGAATCTCGCTGCGACGCTTCAGCGCACTATCGAGTTGAGTTTGCAAATTGTTTACAATCATGCAAACCAAACGATGCTCTTCGTCAATGCGATTCGATATTTCGGGAACTTCAAATGAAGATTCTTCAAAAGAGCGTTCGGAAAATTCAAGTTCATAGTCATAAGGTGTCATCATGTTCATAAAAGGTTATATCATCTATGAAAAAAATGAAAAAACAAATCAATTTTTCATTTTTTACACCTTTGAAGCACCTAAACAAATACAAAACAAATACAAAACAAAACCATATAAAAAAATATATATAATAAAGCATATAATGCAGTTAAGAAATAGAAACATCGATACAAAACCTATTGATAATATTCAAATAACAACGCGTGTAATGAATTTGAGAAATCGACAAATAAATTATGATAATTTTGACGCACCGGTCTATCAAGGTATATATGATAAGACTATGAAGTTTATTGACTATCGATATGAACGCGCATCAAAGCGTTTGCAAGAATTGAGGCAAATGGGGTATGAATAAAAATATAAGTATATATTATAATGAAACGTCCAGTGCGTGATCCTGTAAAAAAAACATATACCATAAAAAACAAAGAGTATAAGGAGCTTTTCGGTTCGAGAGAGCAAGTATTTAACGGAACATCTTATAAAACAAAAGCCGGTTTGACAAAAGACGACTTGATTATGAATAAGCGCGGTCGCATTGTATCTGCAAAGAAATTTCAAACGGCCAAAAAAGAGATGCGTTTAGTAAAACATGGATACGGGGCCAAAAAAGGTAAGTTTGGATATGTCAAATTAAATAAAACCAGCAAAAACAAATCATTAAGGAATAAATAATTATCTCTATTAAATATATAATGAGCGGAAAAATCCCAGCAGTAGGTTCAAAAGCCCAAGTGTATCACGGAAACGCCAAGCACACTTCCGGAAATTTAGAGAAAAAGGATTTGATGAAGAACAAGCATGGACGCATTGTGTCAAAGAGAAAGCACAATTTAGGTAAGACAAAGGGACTTAAGGCATTGAAAAACGCCGGATGGTTCACACGAAAAGGAGAATTCGGAGCCTTCCAAAAGAAAGGAACTCGCAAGCGCAGAACTGGAAAGAGACGTTAAACGTATAAAATATTTGGTATAAACATTAAATATTTTATATTTTATTTAGGAGTGAATTCGGTTTTCCACGAATCGTCGTCAAACGATGTGTATTTGTCGTTACTCGATTTTTTGATCAAATAATTCGATTTCTTGTAAAAGCGCTTGCGATTAAACCATTGGTTTTGAAAACAATCATGATTGTCTATGATATCCACAACAATCGGGTTTTCGTGTTTCATTCGCAAAATGCGGCCGACGGATTGAATAATGTCGCTTTTCGGCGTGGCCATAACCAAACGACTCAGCGATTTAATATCCAGCGCCTCCGCTGCCATGGCATATGTCGCAATAACGATTTGTTTGGTTTCACTGATTTCCAAATCCTTTTGTTTCATTCCGCCGATGTAATACCCCACTGTGGCAAACCCCATGAAAGTAATTTTTTCATGCAAATATTTCAAAACGTTTTTGTAATGCGCTAGAACCATGATTTGTCCATCGGGGTTTTCAATAATCAAATCGTGAATAACTTTGACAATGAAATCGCTGCGAGGTCCATAACTACAGAGTTTCGACATCATGGATGAATATTTCACTTGGCCGCGGAAATCAGTTTCGACTGTATTGAAGTCGTCGTCGCGTGTTACATATTCAAAAGCACGAACACAAACTGTATCATCATTGGTGCGCGTTTCGGAATAAATTCGAGGCCCAATAAACATATACAACAAAGACGTCAATTTGTCTTTGCGTTCCACCGTGGCGGATATTCCCAACATATATGGTGTAATGGTTTTTAGCAATGTTTTCGAAAACTCTTCACTACCGATGCGATGCACTTCGTCAATGATGGTTAAACCGAATTGTGAATATACACTTTGGTCGTAGGTTTTCGTATACATGGTTTGAATCATCCCGATCACAATATCTTTGTCTTCAACATCGCAAATTTGGGCTTGTATTTTACCGACTTTGGCATGTGGGATGAATTCTTGAATGCGTTCTATCCATTGATTCATCAAGAATTCTTTGTGAACCAATATCATTGTTTTTTTCTTTATATTGGAAAGAATTTTCAACGCCATCACTGTATTATGTGTAACGGTAAAATCGCCCAATACAAAACGTCGATTACCGTCGATTTCAAAACCATAATAGTCATCCACTTCTAATTTTTCAATCCTGATTCTTGTATTCAATGCATCCTTTATTTGCTTTCTTTTTTCGCACATTTTACGCACACATTTCACAGGAATTTCGTGAAGGCCGCAGCCATGTATTGTCGTTCTATAATAAGTGCCTGTCTTTATTTGTCCTTTATATTTACATGACTTTTCACATTTACTTTTATATGCAGCAAACCCCAATGAGCGACATAAATATATAATATCATCCATAAGTTTTTCGTTTTTTTGAATAATGTCATAGCAATTATCACTTTTATTACCATCTGAATCAATAATACCTGCTAACAATTTTAATTGTATACTTCTCTCATTACATTTATAATCAATAGGAATATGTTTATTTTTCAACAAATTATATTTTTTCAAACCATTCAGAAATGTATTACAATTAGGGCCTTTTTTAATAGACACCAAAGAATAATCATATTGAAATCCACTATATGAAATGTATAGTTCTGGATGGTGTTTCAAACATTCTCTGTGAATATGTAGTAGAACATTCGATTCCTGAGTCGAAAATTTAGGACTGTATGAATGTCCATCACCTAGCCAATACCCCAATAAATAGGGTTCAATATCAATTTCTTTTTTAGGAAATACAATTGGAACTCTATATCCAAGTAAAACTCCTCCTCTACCGTGATATGATTTCGGTAATTCCAAATAATCTTTCAATGGTATATCAATTATAGAACCTTTTGGTGTATGTTTATTTACTTTGGAACTATATTTCAAAGATAAGATATGACTTTCGTTGACAATATAAGAATCGCCTTTCTTTGGTATAACTTTATACATTTGTTCTCTACCGCGAGCTAAAGTCAATATTTTTCTAGGTGTTGAATCATCACCCATGATGTATTCACCTACGCATATATCTTGAACATTCTTTATAGTGCCATCATGCATTAGAATCGGTGTGTTTTTACCAAGGCATTTGCCTCGTCCACAAGGAACCTCGAGTATACCGCCACCCGAACCTTTCGATACATGATTCATGTATACATCAACAATTTTGTATTGGTAATCACGAAGTTCTTTGGTAAATTCCACATTTATATCGAGTCCATCATCGAGCTCGCTTCTACATGGAGCGCCGAATTTTTCTTCACCATAAAAGCGTGGAATATACAATTTTTTATCATTTTCGCGGAACACAGGAAAAGCTTGTACTTGGTTTTGAGCGTATTGTTTGCCGGGCATTTGAGGTTTCAACCATAATTCACTTTTCGTTTTATTTAATACCTCCTCAGTCAAAGACGATTTTAAAATGGTATATCCTTTCTTCCCAATATAATGTGTCATGTTTTATAACATAACTATAAAACATAATATTTATTTCAATTTTTCTTTCAAAATATTTACAAAGTATAAAAATCAAAGACAAAATAAAGGATGGTGCTTACAATGGCGAAAAACAGCGTGAAGAAAATAATGGCGTTGATCTCGAAATCTATTATAAATAATGTAACCAGCGCCAATAGAAACGTCAATGCTGTTCCGAATAACGAATGCAATGAAAAATCGTAAATGGCGGTTTTGCCCGTTCTGGACGCCATGTTAATAAAAAAGAAAAATGTTAATGGCACAGACCATACGAACGCCAATATTTTATAGAAATATACGTTTTCTTTGCCATATATGTTTGATAAATACGAAATGGTGCCCATGATGCATGCGCCTAAAATTGTATCTAATAAAACTTCTTTCATATAGTATATATATAGAGATGAATAAAGAAGATTTGTTAAATATTCCATTTTTAGTATTTCTTTGTTTTTTGGTGATTTCCTTTACAATGTTGAACTACGACTTTTTCACCAAAGATAAAACGCTGAAAGAAGAAATCAAGTTTTATATGTATGAGGCGATCAACGTCGTTTTCATTTGCATATTGATTTTTTATATTTCTTATAACGGATATACACGCGGAATATATGAAACTTTGTTTATATGGGCCTTTTTAGCAGTTTGCACGCCGGTCCCTGAATCAGGGTTACTCATTAGTTTACCGTTGAAACGTTATTTTGACGTGAAAATGATGCATTCACAAGTGGTAGTTTCATTAGTCGCCTTGTTGATATTGTATGTGTTTTATAATTACAAGCAGCATTTATTGAAACCATTGTTCCTCGGGCGTATTTTTAACGAGATTATGAAAAATAAACGTTATTTAGTGTTTATTATATCCATCGTGTCGTCGATTATTGGCAGTGATTTAATCGACAATATAATTGACAAATACTTATTTTATCAAGAATACGAACATATGGAAACAAAGGCGTTGATTTTCGGGTTTTTAATAGTATGTTATTTCTTTGTATAAGTTTTCCATGAAGAAATGGAATTGATATATTGATTCGAAAATTTATTGACTAGAAATATTTTCTCAATATGGTCTTTATGATGACCTATTTGTAGCCATTCATTTTGTTCATTTTGGAATTTTTGATTACCGTCATCGAAAATGGAAATGATTTTCACGCCGGTTGGCGGATAAAAAACGAAGTTTTCGTTTATAGGAAATTTCACGCGAATATGAATCTTACATAAATCACAAATAGATTGTTCTGTTTCTGGGATTTCATGAATACCTTCAAAAAGCTTACATTTATTACATAGTTCAACCATGTTATGTCTTCGTCTGTTGTTTCTATATAGTTAGAAAAATTAAGAAAATTGGTTTATTTTGTATATATTTTATGATATGTACAAAACATTTCCATCATGTCATATGAATCTTTTAACAAATGCAGACGCAAACTGGCTCTTTTCGAAGCTCAGTTGAAAACATTTGCCGCGGAAGCCCAAATATGGAAAGCCTTGGAATTCACTTGTAATGTGTGTTTGGAGCCAATGGACATTTATGTTCGCACACCGTGCAAGCATCCAATATGCAAAGGCTGTTTCATGCAGTCATTGAATTCAGTGAATGGTAATAAATGTTGTATATGTCGTCAGGAAATAAAAATTGCGGGTGTAACTTGTAAATCATAAATATTTTCCAATAAATGCATCTTTTAGTAATATCGAAATTTGATGTTTCTTGGCGTCTTCGATTTTGCCAGAACTTTCATCTACATCTTTCACAATTAAAACAAAGGTCTTTTTGTTGACGCTAGAACCGATTTTCCCACCCACGGATTTAATCTGATTTTCCAACTCTTTATCTCTAAATCCACTCATCACAATATTCTTTTCATACAATTCATGAGAACTATCCACAGTTTTAGGTGTAACCGGTCGCATTTCCAATTTGTCATTCAGTTTGCAATGATTCAAAAATATTTTGAAATCCTCTATATGAGAAACAAACGCTTTTGCCGTTTTATTTTCTAAACCCTTGATTTCCGACAATTTTCCGATTTTTTCATGTTCAGGTTCTCCACTAATCAATACATCAGGATAATTTTCAAAAATCAACGCCATTTTCTTTTCACTGAATCCACGTCCGAAACTATTGGAAAACGCCGCCAATTGAACAATAGAAGCATTTTTCACTTTACTTTGAATACCTTCATACAACTTTTCCGCCATTTTTTCTTTAAACCCATCAATGCTTAATATTTCCGATTTGGTAATATGCACGATTTTACAAACGTCGTTGAACCCAGCTTTGATCATTTTCCGCACATTTCCAATCGCCAATCCATCAACTTCTAATTGCTTGAAAAACCCAGCAATGTTTTTCTCCAAAACCGTTTCATTTTGCGTTTTGTCTTCCAACATAATATCAATGTGACTATCATTCCAAACATATTTTTCAGCAGGCATTTTGGCTTGAGATGCGGGTTTTATTACAGATTGAATATATGGAATCACGTCACCCGAACGAATCAGGGAAATCACCGCACCAACCCCAATGATATTTTTTTCAATAAAAGCACCATTGAAACCAGTCACATATGTAATCGTGACGCCTCCTAATCGCACTGGCATTATTTGCACACGTGGTTTCAAATAACCATCTTTAGACGCGCTCCACAATACATCTACCACATGAGCCTCGGCAATTTGGTCAGATAACACCATTTTAAATGCGAAGGCGTGTTTCGGATTACCACTAACGCGTTGATAAACGCTATCTTGAGAAACAATGATTCCGTCGATTTCGTATGCATAATTAGTTCTCCAATCTTGTAAAATATTCGACAATTTCTCGTTGGTTAGTTCTCGACTTTCCAACAAAGTATTTTGTACACAGTCGATTTCCATGGATTGTAGTAAAGACATTTGCATAGATGGTTTAATATTCATTTCGCCATCATATTTTATCAATTCGTAACAAACGAAGTCGATGTCGCGATATTTATCGGCATTTGTGGTTTTTTGATTGACAATACCGGCGACCAAATTCCGCGGATTGGCAAACTGGTCCTTGTATTTTTCTTCGAACACATTGCGTTTAATAATAAACTCACCGCGAATAACCACGTCTTTCAACGATGGCAACTTCAAAAAAGGAATCATGTGACTTATATCTTGCCCGACTTTACCATCACCGCGAGTATATAATTTGGGTTCATCGCCGTCTGTGGTATAAAGTCCACTCACGCCATCCAATTTACATGAAATGACGTATGGACCGTGGTATTTTTGTTTCCATGACACGAGTGCATTTGTATCGGGTTTGATTTTATCCATCGACCACATTTCGTATGGCAATGACACTTTGTTTTTAGATACAACAGCGCCGACTTCTTTTGCGGCTTTGTTTTTGGGATACTTTTTCACTACATATTCGCGTAATATATCATAAGCATCATCGTCCATAATAGGTTCTCCTTTTTCATGAAAGGCTTCATTGGCACTTTGAATCATAGCCGTCAATTCTTTTTGTTTCAAATCATCTAAATAGTGAATACCATTTTTAATAAAAAGGTCAATGTTCTCGCGTGCGCTTCTGGATGGGGATTTTTTCGCAGTTTTCTTCATTGTAATAGAAAAAGATTTTTTAGGTTTATATGATTTTTGTGTAGATTTTCCTTGAGCACGCTCTTTATCGCTACTTTTGGATGACATATATATTCACAATACAAATTATTTATCTTCAACCGCACCGTCGATGCGTTCATGTGGCGCTTTGTATTTCATTTTCAAAAAGTCAAAGATGCTTTTTTCATTTGGAAAATGTTGTTCTAATAAAGGTCCTTTCTTTCGGCTTTGCATTACCGAAAATCCGTGTTCATTTAGCGAATAATTCATGCGCAAAGCACGTTCTCTCATGGACGTATTGAATTCTTTCGATCCGGTGAAATACAAAATCGCAAAAGGAAATTCATCTTTGGGAGCATACAAGAAATCCACGCGACGGGCATATTTCGCACCGGGTAGTTTGGCAATAACCAAACATTTTTTAGTCCCGCGAGACAACACTTCGACAATTATTTTTTTTTCTATTAAAGCGTCGATAAAATCGACATAAATGTCATTGTTCTCGTATGTCATAATAACATCTATATCACCCGAGGTTTCGGCGCCGCGACGGTAACTGCCGACAATTTCCATGGATCCTTTTTTAGGAAAATGTTGTCGAAAAATCCGTTGATAGGCTTCGATTTCATTTCGAGGAATTCGTTGAAGAATATCATGATAATATTGCAATCCGATTTTTTGTTTATCGTTGAGAACTTGATTTTTTTTCTTTTCCAAATCGGCCAAAGTGTATATTTTTTGACCAATCAATTCTTCGGCCTTCTTTTCACCAACGCCGTAAATATTGGTAAATACTCGAAAAGCGTTGCGACGTTCAATCAAGCTTTTATTTTCGTCGAGCACATCTATAGAGCCCATTTTAGAGAAAGTTTCCAATTTTTCGTAAATGGATTTACCGATTCCAGGAAGTCCGATTAATTGTTTAGGGCTCTCGATTTTTTGACGTATAGATAAAATAGTGTTTTGCGCATTTTCATATGCTTTGGCACGCATAAAATCCTTTTTCTTGCGCATGATGTATGCTAGATCACCTAATATAGTAGAATATTTCTCGTTCATCGTGTATTATGTCATATACTTTTTACAACAAAAAAACAATCAATTTTTAGAAGTATTTGATATAATTATCTAGTTCTACATTATAATGGCAAAGTTTATTACATTGAAAACATCACTTTTAGAAGTAGTAGTGCTTATTATGTTTTTGATATACATTGTATTACCTATGAAAACACCATATTACATGGCACCATTCATCAATTCCAGTTTGGGTATGTTACTCATTTTCATCGTGACTGTTTATTTAGTATTGCATAGTCACCCTATTTTGGCGATTGTTTCTATTTTCGTTGCCTATGAAATCATGAGACGAAGTTACGTGAAATCTAATGAAAAGCATGTTCGATTTGAAATATCTCAAGCCGCCAAGGACGACCATTTGAAACGTTTGAACCCTATATCAAAGCGTAGTTTGGAAGAAGATATTGTTTCTCAAATTACACCAATGAATAATGAAAGTATTGCAGTAAGCACATTCAAGCCTGTTTTGGATGATGTTCACAATGCATTACAAGTTGCATAATTTTTGGTCATTTATTAAAAATGTATTTAATAAATAATATAAAATGAAATCTAGAACTAATATATAATGTTCTTCCGTTTAGCATTTTTATTTACTCTCGTTGGTGCACAACCTATCTGGGAACGCTTTTCTGACTTTCGTGAACGATTCCAAAAGAGATATAATTCATTTGAAGAGTTCGTAGAAAGGTATGAAATTTTCGCAGAAAATATGAAATTTATCGAACAACATAATATGGATTTCACTCAAAATTTCACTTTAGGAATGAATCAATTTACAGACATGACAAATGAAGAATTTCGTTCAAAGAAAAATGGGTTATTGAAACTAGGTTCTTATTGCAACGGATTTTCCGAATCTTCATCTGGGTTGCCAGACCGCGTTGATTGGAGAAAGAACGGAGCTGTAACAAGCGTCAAAGACCAAGGTCAATGTGGTTCTTGTTGGACATTTTCATCCACTGGTGCCATTGAAGGTGCTTGGGCCATTTCCAAGGGTGATTTGTTGGATCTTTCCGAACAACAGCTCGTAGATTGCGCTCAAGGAATTCAATACGGTTCCCATGGATGCAACGGTGGTCAAATGGACGGTGCATTCAAGTATGTAATGAATAATGGTCAATGTTCCGACGCTGCTTATCCTTATGTTTCCGGAGTGACAAAGGAAGACGGTACATGTAATGATACATGTGAACCCGAAGTCTTTTTGTCGTCTTGTTCTGATGTTGAGCCCAATAATCAGCAAGTGATGAAGCAAGCCGTGTTTCAACAACCCGTGGCTGTAGCCATTGAAGCCGATACCATGTATTTCCAATCGTATAGCTCTGGTGTATTGGATTCTGCCAAATGTGGAACTAAATTGGACCATGGAGTGTTGACCGTTGGATATGGCGAAGAAAATGGCGTGAAATATTGGTTGGTGAAAAACTCATGGGGAACATCATGGGGAGAAGACGGATATGTCAAAATCGGACGTTCTGACTCGACAAATGACCCTGGAATTTGCGGAATTGCCATGCAACCAAGTTTTCCTGTAGTATAAATCATTTGAAAAACACATAATATAGAAACGATAAATAATAAAAATGTTATAACAAATTTTTATTATTAAGGAGGACAGTTTCCACCAGGACACGCGGCACTTTTGGCTGCAAGTCGATCTAATGTTCCATCTGAATCCAGCATGGGTATAACAACATACCGTAACAATCCAACAGCACCAACGCAAAGCAAAATAATTAATACAGTGGGGTCTGAACCGGTTGTTTTGGCAACGCGGTCAATGGTGTTAGCTCCTTCAGTGAATTCATCAGAACCAAGTGTATTTTGTGTTGTCAGTTTTTCTCCATAAACAAATCGAATAATCATTAAATAGGTTGCATAAGCGATAATAATCACCGAGAAAAAGTATTTCAAGAAATTCTTCTTTGTTTCAATACCCCATGTGATACCAAGAAGACCTCCCAATGTATCAAACCCCATGAGTGCCAATTCATAGATGGTTCTCAATAAATACCAAATAATAAATACTACAATAACAAACAATAACACAGAATACAATCCCAAAGTATTCTCGACGCTTGAATCATATTGTTTTTTCACAGCTTCTCCCATGGCGGCTTCTTCGCCTTCGCCTTCATAACATTCAATGAGTTCGCCGCTGGGTCCAATCATGGAAAAATTCTCTTTAATAGATTGGTTTAAATTCGCAAAGTTCTCGCGGAAATAAGTCACGACTTCTGGTTCAGCCTCGGCTTCTTCAATTGGATTTGCAACGTAGTTGTGAAACATGGATTTCACCATAATGGGAGTTTTGAATGTAATAATCACACCTTTTTCAGTGTCTTTGTAAAAACAGTCGGCATTATTAGGGAGAACGGGGTTCAAAGTAACTTCTATATTTGAGTCACTTTCCATAAGACGATCTATTGGCGTAACATCAACAAATCGATTGGTATGTAAAAAGAATCGCAAATATATTTTTTTGTCGTAATTGGTGGTACATTGCGTTTCGATTAAAAGTTCTCCATCGACGCCGCTGCGATGGCTGCCGAAAATATACAAGTTCTTACAAATATAGTTTTTATAATCTGGTCCATCGAGTAAAATCATATTTGGTTCATTTTCGCGACCTTCGAATACAAAGTGTTTTTTTTTATATAAATTCGATTGAATCGCTAAAATATTATAAAAATTGTAATGTATTTCTTTTGAATAATCCATTGATTGCATATAAATTATCGATATATTTAAAAATCATTACAAAGGAATATATTGAAAACTACTGTTCTCATAAACCGTTGCATTGAACGTTGATTTATATCCTTCTACAAACACGGCGTCGTTTTGCATGATGGGGTCACATCCATATTCGGAAGTGCAGCTTTTTCCGTTTACGCTGACAGGTAATTTTGTATTCAAAGAACCACTATTGGAAATGGTATAATATTGCCATTTATCACGTCCGCTCATATGACGGCGACCCATGAGGGGAATAATCAAATTTTGATGATCGTTACTGGTTAAAATTCCTACTTGACTGTATTGTGTGCTTAAACCACGTGTTTCAATATTAACGGGGACTTGAATGGGAGGGTGACCGCGAAGATCACTCGAGTCGCTTCTAAAATACAATCCATCATCTTTCAATGGTGGAGCATAAGGGTCGTTAAATACGTCGTGGCGTCCGGAACGAGTTTGCAAAAAATCGGGTTGAATGGTTGTGGTGGTTTTTACGACTCTATTTGGCGTTGAGTTGAGTTTATAAAACAAATAAAAAATGATAAATAACAATAAAAGAATCAATAATAAACTCATGTTCTCGATACATATGACTCCAGGAGGACATTTCTTAGGCATATTTATATAATAAGCATATATAAATATGAAACGTTTATATACCAGATACTACACTAATTAAATTGTATTTACGAACTGCCTGCATCCAACCACTCGGGCTAAACAAATTTGGAAATGGTGGGAATTTACCGATTTTACATTTATAACAACGTTCTAATACTTCATCGGAATAATGGAAAACGTGGAATCCAAGTAAGTCGTATATTTGACAATCCAGCCAATAAATAGCTGCCCACATATCTTTTTCTATAGTATAAATAGGTGGATAATCTTTCTTTTTACAATCAGAATAATAAGTCTCAATGCCACTTCTAAATAAATAGAACATGATTGAAAATGGTAAATAGAGAACATATCCAACAATATCTAAAAAGAAATAGAAAAAACAACTATTGAAATTGGCGAGCATTTGATATGTACAAAGTGAAAACTGACCTAACCACTTCATAACTTCCCAAATATAACCACCTAATAAAAGAGGTATACCTACTACCATTAGCCAAAACTTCAATGTTTTAGCCCATTCAAACGCGGCTCTCAGTTTCGCTAATAAACGTGCACTCAAATCCATCGCTTTTGTGGTAACATCTTTGACTTGACGGTCTGCGGTATTCATGGCTAAACTGAACTTGCGGTCACCGGATTCAGCTCCAGCAATACCAATATCACGTGCTCCTTCTTGTGCAGCATAACCTGCATCTCTACCAATTTCTGCAACATCTGCGGCTTTATCAGTAACGACTTTGGTCGTTTGATAAATTTGATCCTTAATATTTTTTACAATATCACTACCGACTTCTGCTAATGCTGTGGCAGTTTGAATTTGATCATCAGGCGGTAAACCTTCTCGAACAGGTTCATCGAAATATTTCGTCACAAATAAAGTGATTAATATGAGACCAATAATAATAATTAATAATTTATGGTGCCATTTCATATTTTATTATCTAATATAATAAAATATTTTATTTGTACGTAGCCTTTTTCATTTGAACAATGTTGACAATGTTCAAAATGTTCCAACCAAAAATTGTAAAGGTGGTTCGTTGTTTATAGCTCATTTATATAAAATAATGCATTATTTTATTTTTTTGTTTTTTCAAATTGAGCCATAAATTTCTCGGCTTGTTTCAACATCGGTTCTAATGCTTCCATATTATTTTTCAAGTTTTGTTGGGTTTTAATCATTTTTTGTGCTTCTTCTTCTAAACCTTCTATTGTTTTCTCCTTTTTTCCTTTTTTCCCTTTTTTCCTAGATTTTCCTTTATTTCTCATTCCCTCTGCTTCTTCAGTGTCGTCCTCATCTTCGTTCTCTTCTTCAGTATCATCATTTGGCTTGTCTTTAACATATTCAAGAATAGAATCATATATGGCCTCATCATTACCGGTCAATCCCTCAAGTCCAGCTTCATTTCCTTCAGCCACACCTTTCAAATATTTTTTTTCTTCATCAGTAAAGTTCTCATATAATTCACCAATATCAATAGTGGGGTTCTCCATACCTTCTTTGTTTCCGTGTCTCATCTTGATACCATATTTAACCAAATTGGTTAATATCATAGATAAAGATAAAATGATAATCATATTTTGCGAAAATCTCGATACGAGTAATCCAAATACAATGAAAACAATAATAAAGAATATTTCTCCGGCGCGAGCGAATAAAAACAAATCAGCAAGCGCTAAAAGTAAAATGAAATAGAGAACATATTTGTTTTTTAACAAATCAGTATTTTTCATAGATGCTTGGAATTTTTTAATAGCGTTTCCCATTTTTGATTTTGCCAATGTCATATATATATTATCAAAATATTTTTTCTTTTATATTCTTAATATATATGCCTGGTAAAAAAGGAGCTAAAAAGGGACCAAACAAGAGAATCACTGCAAAATTTTACAGATTTCCAAAAGCATTTCGTCGTAAAACGGGTAAAAATAAATCAAAAAGTAAAAGTCCTTCACCCAATGAATGTCCGATTTGTTTAGACCCATTGACTCCAAACAATTTGGCGATATTAAATTGCGGTCATAAATTCCATTTTCGGTGCATTTTGAAAGATGTAACCAAAGCTAGATCAAATAAACAATGTCCTATTTGTCGCGCACCAGTGGATAGTCCTACAAGATCCCAAACTCCACCGAGAGGACCCGCATTGCGCCTTGAAGATTTGGGTCAAATTGATGACAGTGTATTAAACCAACAACAGTTGAGACGATTAAGAAGAATTTTGGATTTTGAAGGTAATCCTTTTTATCTAGACGAAAGAGGTATTTTTAATGATGAAGGTATGTTATATGATGCAAATGGTGAACAAACTGGATTTTACGAAGATTTGGAAGAATATTTCTCAAATGAATAAATACAAACTGCGTTTAAGTGCTAAATATATTATATAAAGGACTTAGATGTTTCATTAATAAATTAAGTAATATAAAATATATCCTTTTATTTTACTTTAAGAAGAAAATGTCCCACACTACAGAAGAACCGATTTTACAAGAATCCAACGATCGCTACACCATGTTTCCTATCAAATACGACGATATTTATCAAATTTACAAACGCCAGGTTGATTCCTTTTGGCGACCCGAAGAAGTCGATTTATCGAAGGATTTGACGGATTGGGACAGTTTAAACAGTGACGAAAAACATTTTATTAGTATGGTGTTGGCATTTTTCGCCTCATCCGACGGTATTGTCATGGAAAATTTAAATGTGAACTTTGGAAACGAAGTGCAAGTCGCCGAGGCACGCGCATTTTACAGTTTTCAAGCAGCAATGGAATCGATACATTCAGAAATGTATTCTATATTGATAGATACGTATATCAAAGACAGTGAACAAAAGCTGAAGTTATTTAAATCGATGGAAAATTTTCCATGTATTAGTAAAAAAGCCTCATGGGCTCAAAAGTGGATGGGTGATAAGCGTTCTTCATTTGCATCGCGATTGATTGCGTTTGCATGTGTCGAAGGGATTTTTTTCAGTTCTTCATTTGCATCTATTTATTGGATTAAAAAACGTGGCTTGATGCCTGGATTGACTTTATCAAACGAATTTATTTCGCGTGACGAAGCATTGCATACAGAGTTTGCAATATTGTTGTATAGTAAATTAAATAAGAAAGTAAATAAAAAGCGCGTTGCTGAGATTATCACTGAAGCAACGGAAATCGAAAAAGAATTCATAACCGAGGCTTTGCCTTGCCGTTTGATTGGAATGAACGCAAAGCTGATGACACAGTACATTGAGTTTGTTGCTGATCGTTTGTCGGTTCAATTGGGTTATGAAAAAATATACAATTCACATAATCCGTTTGATTTTATGGAGTTGATTAGTGTGGAAACGAAGACCAATTTCTTCGAACGTACTAATTCGGAATACGCGTTATCGAATTGCAAAAAAGACAACACTATTTTTGAATTGAATACTGATTTTTAGAGGAATCAGTCAAATAATATATCATAATATATTATATGTCATCACCGATATCAATTACTTCGTTAAATTCAGATGATACTGATTATAGAGGAAGTAATTTTTTTTCCAATAGAAAGAAGGAATATATACAAATTTTAGACACTTTCATTGGTAAAAAATCAGGAATAATGTCTAGAGATGTATATAAATCTTTAATCGCTCTTTCGAAAACTTTAATTACATTAAAGCGACAAATAGATAGGTTAGATAATGACATCGAAAATATCATGGAAGATGGGCCTATGTATACATTGAATCCAGCCGACTTACAACAATTTAATGATGAAAGAGATAGATTAAAAGGACCAAAAATACAGAAGAGAAAAGAGAAAACAAGTGAATTGCAACAAAAAAAGGGGGAAATTAAATCTATCATACAACAAAATTTAGAAACCAAAATGAAAAACCAACAAAACAAAGACGTTATGAAAAAAGTGATGGATAAACTATATTTTGGAGATAAGCTGAAAAAGGAATACGATATTAGGATTGTTTTGATTACCATTAACTATGTTTTATACATGTCAAACAGCGGTAGTTCATCGGCTTTATGGAAGAATCCAAATGGTAAAAAAGCAGAGTCTGATTTTTTCAAGTCATTCGAAAAGTTTTTTACACCAGAAGAAGAGGATGAAGACAATGAAGACGAAATATTGAGCAATTTTCATGAAAGTTTATTGCATGTCAAGGAAAAATATAAAGTGAAATTGCTTTCTGATGATAATGAAGATTTTAAATTTTATAAATTGCTTTTATCTATGAATCGTTATGCCGTGAATACAACGGATATAGAAACTATGTGGGATGAAATCAACTTTGTTGAAAAGTCTACGTCATTACAAAACTATTTGAAGAAACCGGATAATATTATCATACAAATACGCGGACAATATAAAATAGAAAAGGATGCAAATGGTAACAATGTGAAAAAGCCGCAATATGCTTTTACAAAACGTTCAACTTTGAAAGCAGTGTTGAGAAGCGACAAAAGAACGTATTATGGTTGTAAAGAACGTGAAGAAGCACTTATTCCGCGTAAAGAAAATGTGGATAAAAAGATAAAATTTATTGATAACAAGGATGTCCTTATTGGGTTTGGTAACAAATTTTGGGATATTTCAATTATTAATGAGTTTCCTAACCATCAGATTTTTGTATTGCAAAATCTGGATCAGGGGTTCGCATCATATGCGAGTGTACATTTGGCTAAAAATGTAGGAGAATCTAGTGTTGTAAGTGGGTGGCATTGTCAAATTGATGCACCGAAAGGAACAGCCAAATTATTATTGGGCGTGGCGGATTCGAATGAACGCCCGTCATCTCCATCTCCTTTAGCTCAAAGTCTTAGCGTAAGCCCATTATCTGATTCATCTGCGTCTAATTCATCTCTATCTCCGCCAGTGCGTAGAAGAAGAAATCCAAATAGACGAGAAATACCTAGAGCAAGTGATAGCGATAATGATAGTGGTATAGAGCTTATACAACGTGGACCCGGAAGACCACGTGGAAGACCTCCTAGAAATCCTCAAACTGGAACAAGGAGACGTGGAAGACCTCCAATAAATCGTTCGGTCGCCGCGAGACGTGGACCAGGAAGACCACGTAGAATACCATCCGAAGAATCAGAAAATGATTTTATGGATGAAATCATGCAACAAGCAGAAACAAATGAAGATGCTCAAGAATTTATCCGTGGTATTGTGGGAGATCAGTCTAGAACACCATCTCCTCTGCAACAACAAGACGCTCCAAGAAGAGGGCGTCCAAGAATGAATACAATTAGAAATCGAAGTGTAGGAATCGGAGGTGTATGTGAAAGAGATTTGGATTGTATAAATGATAACTGTGTTAATAATGTATGCACAAGACGGGCTCGAACCACACGAGGAGGGAATACAACACGAAGAAAGTAGATTCATAAAGAATATAAATAATTCATTATGAATTTATTGGATATTGAATAGACATTTAATACATTTTTGCTAACAGTAAATTTAGCAAAAACCTCCGGCTTGTCGGAATCGAACCGACGACCTGTGGATGACCACAAAAATAACCTTTACAGTCCAACGCTCTTCCATCTGAGCTAAAGCCGGTCCATAATATTATGTGTATGTTCTTTAAGTATATTTAACGTGAAATAATTTATTGTTATAATATAATATACATATGCCAAAACAAAAAAATAAAACAAAACATAGAAAACATGGAGGAGAGCAAACGCCGACACCTGGATCAAGGTCAAGAACAAGGTCAAGAACAAGATCAACATCAAGGTCAAGTTCAGCAAAATCTTCGAAAAAATCCGCAACAAAAAATCCTATTGAATACATGTTATCTGAACCAAAA
>ENA-OUOG01001976-OUOG01001976.1-marine-metagenome-genome-assembly--contig:-NODE-1976-length-22387-cov-12.681219_pt1 | contig 22387 bp, 14 predicted proteins | sample MGYA00248635_ERZ508505 | MGnify/ENA primary metagenome ERZ508505 (study PRJEB26176, sample SAMN06267871) | marine metagenome | isolation source: Saanich Inlet, British Columbia, Canada | place: Pacific...
GTTGCGGAAACAGCTTGGAACATAGACCCCATCCATCTCTCTGATGTTTTCTCAAGGTCATCTACGTCTGATGAAGACAGCACATTAACCAAGTTTGTCATCCCTTGCAAGAAGCTCTGATCCATCATGTGAGCAATTGAAGAGAATGCGTTGATACCGAAAGCATCTCTAAGGATCTTGTTTGCAGAGAAGGGATCAATCTCAGCATCGCTCATGTCTCTTTGAGTAGACTTAGCCATTGCTCCGAAGATTGCACCCAACACTCCAAGCTTGTTATAACCAATAAAGAAATCATCTCTTTCTTTTTCAGGAGATCCTCCGTTGATCCATCTCTTCAGTCCAGATACATTGATACTGTTCGGAGGGAACTGGTCGTAAGCGATGTTCTTTTCTTCTTCCTCATCCCACTCAATAGCCCCAGAGAGTAGACCCTCCTTTACAAGCATAGCTGCTGTTTGAGCAGCCGCTGTACCGATAAGAAGCTTAGCAAGAGTCTGAGAAGCTCCTCTTGTGTCGTTGTTGTTCAACTCAGAAAGCATCCTAGGTATAGCTATGTACGGGGTCACAAATGTGAGCGTATCGTACAGGATGTTTGCTGGAGTCCTGACGTAAGGAACATTTGCTCTGACGAAGAACTTACCAAACGCTTTACCATCAACGTAAGGCATCCAATCAAACCCTCTAGAGAACAGCTTCTCAGCAAACGCTACAGCATCCTCAGCCATTCTGGAAGCAACAGTCTCCTCTTGGAACGTCAGTTTTCTTCCTTCGACAGCTGCTCTTTCCATCTGCTGCCTTGTTGGATACTTGAGGAACGACTTAAGTGCTTCACCTTCCAGTCCCATAGCTAAACCTGCCTGATAAAGCTCGTGTCCTTCTACCATCCTTCTGAATGGCGTATCACCAAGTGACAAGAACCTGAACATAACCTCTGCTGGCACGCCAAGAGTACCCTGAACGAACAGCTTTGCCCTTTGAGAAGCAGATGCCTTTCCGTCTGGACCAAGCGGCAGCATGTCACCACCTTTGTATGCAGCGACTATAGATCTGAACGGAGCAAAACCTCTATTCATTCTCCACTCAGTAACTCCTGACTCCTGACCAGTTACGATCTGGTCGAGAGCCTCTACGAATCCAGTACCGAACCTTCTGAGTCCATACATATAAGCATTGATGGACATGTTTCTCTTCATGGGAGATTCAAGGCCAAACGCATTAGCAAGTCTTTCAATGGGGAAGGCCAGTATGTCAATTGGAGCCTTAACCATTGCGTTGATCAAGTTTGCTCCAACGTTCGTGAACTGAGACATAGGTGTTAACAGATTGCCTTGTATAAGCATCTGACCTATCTGACCCCAACCCTTCTCTACGTACATATTAGTGAACGTATCCATCTGACGCTCAGCCTCCTTCAACCTTCTATTGGCCTCTTTCAGTTCAGCCTCAACATCCTCCCCTCTGATAGCTCTGTCCATCAAAGACTTTTGCTCAGCTTGAAGTCTGTACAGCTCAGCTGTAAGGTTATTTAATCTTTCTTTTTGACTGTTAGTCAATTGGTTACCTCTTTTCTGTATAGCCTTTTCTAAGACCATGGCAAGCCCTTGAGGTGTAGATCCTTTTAACTCTCTGAAATGTCTAAGTATTCTACCAGCTGATGTTCCCATCTTAGAGAGCTCCTCTATCAAAGCAGGTATTCCGTCTACATCCCCGTCTGCTATTTTTCTTCTAACCAACTCAGCACCAGCAAGAACTCCGATATCGTCATTTCTGTTTGACAATCTCCCCAGTCCGTCGTCAGTCATAAGGTTTACAAGATCTTCCTGAGACATGAATCTCAGCTTTTCTTTTATCGGAGCCAGACGTTGCTTGGAGATGTAATTCTCTGGGTTCTGTATGATCTCCATTCTTGCGTCTGGGATCGCAGCTGCCGTCCTGTTAGCGGTCTCTCTTATCCTACCCTTAATCTTAAGACCTACACTCTCTCTGTATATCTCTTCAGCCGCCTGACTGTTTTTAAGAGCTTCTTTGGATTCAAGAGGCAGGCTGTTGTATTCCTCTATAAGGTCTTCTTTGCTTTCAGTTACCTCTCCGAGGATTTGCTCTCTATAAGCTTGCAGCTTGTTCAGTTCTTTGACAGGGGGGTTGTCTATGTAAGGCCCCGTCTCTTTGCCTTTTACTTCAGAGTATTCAATCCTACCAGTAGCATAAGTAGCGCCGTCTTGCGTTATGATCTCAGTTGCCGACAATATTGGCCTTCCATCTTCATCTACAAAGCCTCCAGAATGAAACGGATCCTGAGCCACCCTTATGCCGCTTATCTCTTTAGGAGACTTTACTTCCGTGTCTCCTTTCTGAATAGAGTTAACCTCTTCTACGCTAAGAGCTTCAAAGTTTGATATTTTTTTGGAGACTTCTGGAACTATTCTAGCTGAGCTTCTTTCTGTCTGACCATCCTTGGATGGAGGAACAGTCTGAAAGTTTGGAGACTCAAAAGCCTCTATGGACTCAGCCCCCAAATTCATAGACTCTTTAAGCGCTTCTCCTTGAGGAGTTTTGAATCTGTTCTCTATTTCTGCATACCCGACCTCTTGAAGTAATCTCTGAGATCTTTGGTTATCAGACTCTTCGAATACCTCTGCCAACGAGCCAGAGGGTATGTCAGTAGAAGAGTCGTCTAGGTAATCAGTCATAAGGCTGATTCCAGCAAGCTCCAAATCACCAACCTTAGAAGATCTTGCGCTTAACCAGATATACTGAGAGACATCTTGCATTCTCCAAGGCTGCTCCCCTTCTTTAAGCTTTTGATTTAGAATGTCTTTTGTGTCAGAAAGCATATTCAATATGCCAGCATAAACAGCGTTGTTTGTTTTTCTGGTGTTCTCGACACCAAACATCCTCTCTATCAGTCTGTCTATGTCTTTTCTAATTATATCGGATGCGTTTTCTCTTTGTTCTTTATTCAAAGAATCAAAAGACCTAGCTTCAAGCATGTACTTAACTTGAGTCATAGTAGATGCTTTTGGATCGGGATTTGGATGAAGCTTTTCGTAAAGATTTTGCAGCTTCAAAAGATCTTTTGGATTGAATCCCGTCTCTTTAGCTCTTCGTGCGTGAAAGCCAGACACAACGTTAAAGTAGTCGATGACATTCAAGTCTGGTATCGGCAACTCTACGTCTGCACCCATAAGAGATAATGCGTAGTTTGGGAGCTTTACGGTTTTAATAGCTTCAATGCTCTTTGCTTGCCCCATAACCTTGTGCATGTTTCTCAGCACGGTCCCGTTACCTCTTTGAAGAATCGGAGATGAAGCCCACTCCACAAACATTTTCGAGTCGAACGTTCCGTCTTCTCTAAAAAACTTTGCGCCTTCTCCTTCTGAAAACAACTCTGACATTGAAAGCAGCTGCTGCTTCATATACTTAGCTCTTGGCCCTTGAAGCTTGATATTATTTTTTCTGAGGAAGCTGTCTAACGTAGTCTCAGTAAACATAACACCCTGCTCGTTGTAGTTCTTTATCGCCTGATAGAAGACAGCCTTTGCCATCTTTATATTAGGACCGAGCTCTATACCATTTGACGTTATAGCCGATATCATATTGAATATCGCGTCGTAGGTCTGTATATTTTCGTTCCCAAGGAGCTTAGAAACTCTAGAGAGGTAATCGTCAGTAGACTTCTTGGTGTCCTGAAATATGTCTTTTATCCTTATGCCTTTTTCCTCAGTCAGCTTATCTATGAGTTCTATCTCAAAGACAGCTTGCTGAGCAATAACCTTTCTTCTTTCTTCTGGATTTCTCTTCCTGTTTATGCCACTAAGCTGATTGTTTATGTAAGACTGAACCTCAAGCTCTGAAGCTGTTGTTCCTCTCAATCCTGCTCTTGCCCTTTGAGCGCTTTTAGGAAGGTCTAGGTCTTTCGCTAACAGGTTAGACAGAGTGGTAGGCCCTATACCGCCGCTCATTCTTACAACAGACATCGTTGGCGTTTCGTCTCTAAGCTCAGAGAGAACCTTGTCTGTAGCTTCCATAATACTTTGAGGCTTAGACTTCAAGAAGAATTCTCTTGTGTTTTCTACAGGAGCTCCAGCTATAGTCTCCGCTATCTTATTCAGTATGGAGGTTTTTAGGTTACCATAGATGCCGCTAGACAGAGCAAGATCTCTCTGCCCCCCTTTCTTCTGAAACTTCTTGTACTTAAGATCTGGATCGTTTTTGTCTAGATCGCTAATGTACTTAGAGACGGCAGAGTGCATGTTTTTTATCTCCTCACTGGGGTCTTTTGCAACTGGAAGGGGTTTAAGGTTCCAGCCTTTTATGACATCTGCATCTATTGGTATTCTCTTTCCGTCTACCTCAGCCACAAAAGAACCGTATGGCTTCCTTCCGTCATTCGTAGCTCTTCTCCACCAGTTAACAAAATGCCACTTATCGCTAAAGGTCATACTCTTTGTGTAACCTTCTCCAGTGCTCCACTCATTATTCCTTATAGCAGGAACGGTAAAGGTCATGGTGAATGACTTGTTGTTGGGCAATTTAGCTGGAGACTGACCTCTAGCCAAACCTAATGAAGACGCAACTCCACGACGTGACCTCTCATTTGGATCCTTAGACAGCCGTATAGCTGACTCTATTGGGCTGTTGCCGTACTGCACAGCTCTAGCCAAACCAGACAAGTAAGCCCTAGCACTAGCTTCGCTATCTACAACACCATCAAAAGACTGCTTAAACAGAGTGTCTGCGAACTTATCGCCGAAGACCATTCTGACTATTTTTTCTATAGTCGAAGCTTGCACCGTATCTGGATTCTGAGACGCAAAAGAAGCTATCTCAGCAACCATCTCGTCTACAATCATGTCGACCATGTCCTTGCTGTTAGACCCTTCCATTGAGGATATAAGCTTATCAATGACTTCGACTGGATCTTGACTAGACCCTAACGAATCTATGATACGCATCAAGTCAGCTGGATCTCCGTTCACCAAGTTTCCGTAATCGTTACTAAACTTAGTTATAGCTCTGTCGTATGCATCTTGATCGAAGTTGCCGTCACTGTCTGTAAAGTCAGACTTTTTGGGAAACTTGAAGCCCATCTGCCCAAGCGTAATTTCGATATACACACCCACCTTAGCTACGATCCTTGTGGCTGTTGCAGTATCAATAGGAACCGCTTCTGCCATCAATCTAGCAAAAGAAACTACCTTTTCTGTAGGGGCTTGTCTGATCGCTTCGGTTTGAAGACTATGTACAATCTCTTCTACCAAGGTGTTTACGATGTCCTTAGTGATGAACCCAGCGTCCCCTTCTGACCTTGCGTTTTCTCTTATAGCAGGTACAGATAGGTCTATTCTATTTGTACCGCTTGAATACCTACCGCCAAGGTTTTTGTCTCCGTTGATGTAACCATCTGTAATGGATATAATAGTATCTGGACTAATTATGGATCCGAGACCAGCTAACAGCCTGTTTAACGCTGATGCTTCCTCAGCAGTAAGCCCAGCATCTCCCTCTCTCACCCCAAAGGTTCCGTCCTTGTTCCTCTTTACGTGAACCTCGCCTTCCATTAAAGGAGAAGTCCTAACGGGCTCGTCCTGAGCAGGTGCTGGTTCTGGAGTAGGCTCTGGTGCTGGCTGTTGTTCTTCAGTAACAACTTCTTCCGACCCTTCTATCGGTGCGTCCTCTGGATCTACCTGCTCTTCTACTTCCTGAGTCTGTTCAACAACAGGCTCTGGAGTAGGTTCTGGCTCAGTGACAGGCTCTACTGGTGTTGTCTTAGCGTAGGATTCTGTTACATCTTCTGGATCTAGACCAAGCTCCATGGCGAGCAGCTCCAGCGCTCCAGCAGCCTCTTCTCTTAAGCTCTCTATAGCATCCACATCGGTCCCTTCCGCTCCAGCATCCTCCATGGCATCTGTCCACTGCCTCCTTGCTGCCTCAGCTTCCCCGATCATCTTCCTAACTCTGTCTCTTTTCTCTTTAAGATCAGCCACTCTTTCGGCAGCTGCCTGAGCGTCATCTGGATTTGATATACCAGAAGTTACTCTATCCGTCAAGTCGTCAGCGTCTGCCTCAGCCAAAGCAATCTCATCGTTTAAGTCGCTTACAGCGTCTCTAACGAAATCCTCATTCCTGCTTAATCTCTCTTGCTTAGTGAGCTCTAAAGGCTCGTTTTTGTGTTCAGAGAGAAGCTGTTCTCTTTGATTGAGCAGACCCTCCAACTGGTTTTCCAGCTGCTTGACACTCTTCTTTTCTGACTCTACCTGCTCGTCTGTCTTTGTAACAGGATCGCCAGCCTTTATTCCAACAACGCTCTCATACTCAAGAACCAGCCTAGCTACTTCGCTATCTATTTCAGAAATAGCATCCATCACTTCTGGATGTCTGTACTTAAGCATTTGATAAAAAGGAACGAGCGCCTTTTTTACTTCGCCTTTTCTGTTGTACACAGACAAAAGCTGCTTTGCGAGCTGTCTTCTTTTTGCTGGGTCTGACTCGTTAGCTATTTGATTCTCAAGCTCATCTTGAGATTCATTCAGTGCAGAAAGATCTGGATTGCCTCTACCCTCTGCTATTGAGTTTGCAGCCTTGTATTCTGAATGCTTTCTTACACCATAGCCAATCGCTTGACCTGCGCCTCTAAATCCAACACCTGCACCTCCACCCATTATACCAGCGTCAGCTACCCTCTTGAACGCATCCATCATGGACTCAGCAGCCCCTTCTCCTCCTAATGAATACTCGTATGTTATTGAAGACAGCTCGGTAGCCATTTCAGTAAGAGCTTCTTCAGAAAAAGAAGTTCCATACCCCTTAGCGTATCCCTTAAGCATCTGCCTGTATGTAGCAGCAGGGACAGTCTTAAGACCCTCTTTAAATATCCCAGAAGCTACTCTACCAAATAAAGCCTCACCGCCGCCGACAACAAGACCCTCACCTATAGACTCAAGCAAGCCTCCAGACTCTTCGGTTCTGTATTTTCCGCTGTAGTACGCATCCATAGATGCTGAAGTACCAGTGAGAACCCCGACGGCTACCATTGGAGCTACAGCTGAACCTCCAGTAGCAGCTCCCACCAAAATTGTTCCTCCAACGATAGGCAAAGACTCACTAAAAGCATTGGTTGTCCTTCTTGTTACATTGTAAAGACCTTGCCAGTCCTTCTGCTCATCTATTATGGAAGCAGCTGAGAACTGAGTCTGTCCTGCTCTAATCTCATCCTCAATTCCACCTTTTATTCCCTCATAAACCATCCCTATGGACTCGTCTACAGACTTTCCTGTTATTGCAGAAACACCCAAACCTCCAAACAGAGCGCCAACTCCTTTTACGAGATTGACAGAGCCACCAGCAAGACTCCTTAGAAAGTCCTCGGCCATCGTTTTCTCGTTGTACCTGCCGTCCCCGTCAAGGTCAGCATCAAGACCATATGTCTTAGCCATATGATCTGTCAGCCTTTCTAAATAATCTTCATCGCCCTTCTTATCCTCTGGTATGTAGTTATTTAAGAGTTCCTCTCTGATCTGACCTCTAGCGTTTGAGACAGCTTCCGCCACATACTTATCCCTAATCCTTTTTCTTTCAAGGGCTACACTTTGCTCTGTGTGGTATACTCTCTTTGGTTCTGATACGAAGTCTTTTGCTGGACCAACATCAAACTTGTAGAAGTCACCAACTTTTATCTTAGCCTGCTCCTCTTTTATCTTGTTGATAAATTGAGGGTCAGAAAGATTGCCTTTTATGAGCTCTTCGTTTCTTACAACAAGATCTTTCGCTATTGGATCTACATCAAACCCAAAGTCCAATTGCGACATACCTGTCGCTGAACCTGATCTCTGCTCCATAGAAGCCCCGATCGGAAGGTCCTGATCCGACTCTGAACCCGAAACTTGAGCTGCTTCCTCGTCTTTTTTTTTTGAAGGATCTTCCACCTTCTGCTCTATCGGTTCCGAGTAGTTGGGGATAATCTGTTCCCTAACCTCACTTGTGAACTCATTGAGATCCTTTTGATATCCGTACTCAGCATTAAGTATCTTGTGAAGATTGCTTACCGCCTCGTCGTTCTCATTCAAGAGGCTTATAAAGTCTTCTTTCGTTTTGTCTGGCGAGTACCCTTCGGATACAGCTATATCATAAAAAAAGTCTAAGTTGTCTTTCATATAAAATATCTTTAAAAGCCACTAAAAGAATCTCCAGTGTTTTCTCTTTCAGAAGGCAAGGATCCAGAACCGCGAAGATAAGGGATTATCTTCTCCCCAGATAGGTAAGTAAGACCTACGCCAGTCGCGTTCCTTAAAGCCTGATCTATTGTAGTTGAATCATCACCAAGAGGGTTTATTTCTTTCACAACTTCCTCTTCTGTTACTGTATCAAAGTATGTGATGGACATCTTTCCGTCGTCTCTGATATGCAGACTCATAAGTCTAGCTTTTGTCCCCCCTTCAAGAATTACCTCTTCGTCCAATACTTGCTGCAATGGGAACCTTCTTATAGTTACTCCTTCTGAGAAAAAGTCACCAGAAAACTCTTTACTTAATGGTTCGTAATCTGGGGTAGAGAGAATATCCCGTTCTGTGCTTATAGAACCAGTTTGTAGTATGTTTCGCTTGTCTGCTTGACCTGACGCTCTATTCTTCTGCACTGTGGTTCTGTCGTCTACTTTAGCAGCTTTGTTCTTGTCTGGATCATTTCTGTCATCCCATGCCTGACCAGAGTCATTGATGAATTCCTCATAAGCCTGATTTACCATTTCAGTGTCACCTATGACATCTTCCAACGGAACATCATTCTCTTCTGCCCACCTGCGAACAGCAGTCTGAGCCATGTCTGGGTCGGTCTCAAGCTTGTTCCTTGTCCAATTTTCAGCAGCATCCCTGTCCTTGTGAGGTATCTTACTACCCTTGTCGTTGTATAGGTCATACCCAGACTTAGCCTTCTCCCTCTGAAAGTCCCTCATAAAGACTGTGTCGTCGAATTGGTATTCAGACAGACTGGTCTTCTCGCCATCAGCGGTAGAGAAAACAGGGACTCCGTTTTCGTCAAAGTCCAACGATCCGTCTGAGTAAAGGTCTCTATCTAAGTACTTTAGGTTATTTACGTAGTGATCGAACTCGTTTAGGTCTCGCACGCCATCCTTCTCCAAAGCACCTTTATCGGCATTTGCTTTTGTGGTAGACATGAATGTATTTTTCATCATGTCGTCCTCCTCACTTCCATACGTGTTGCCGTAGTAGGTCTCTGCATCAGACATGAATTGATTGTACATTCCAAGCTGTCTCTCAAACTTTACTTGCCCTTCAGGTGAAGAAGCAAACTCATCTAAGTTCTTGTTTAGGTGCTCAGCCCAGTCAGTAAGCATTCTCTTGTGGCTACCATACATGGTAACCGTAGGGGGCTTAATTCTTTTTGCTGTATCAACAAGAAGCTTGTCTCTGTCTTCCTTCTTCTTCTTTGCTTCAGCGACTAAGTCATTAAACTTCTGCCCGTAATCAGGAAGATCAATCTGTTGATATACATACGCTTCCCCCGCCATTACTTCTTGTTAAACTTGTTAAACAGATTTCTTACGTACTTATGCAAATCGCTATCCCCGCCCTCAGCATACTTCTGAATCTTCTTTGCTTGAGTAGGATTAAGTATTGATTCACCTCCAGTCATCTCACCTACCTTCTCCCCATCTTGGATAATGTCTATTGGGTTGGTTTCGTGAGAAAACTCACCCTTTGTTTTCTTAACATTCCCACCGTCTTTATAGAGAGAAGGATTTAGGATGTCAGGCAAGGTATTAGCGAAAGAGAAAGATTTAGAAGTGAAGAATGGGTTTGATCTTAAAGATCCTAAAAGTTCTTCATAGTCACCCTGCTGACCATTTCGTTGGGCCAATCCGTCAAGCAACCCTGAGACCGTCGGTGATGCAGAGCTTTGGATCAGGCCGTCAAGCAACCCTGATGTAGGAGTCTGGAGAGACTTTTCACCTACACCAGTAGGTAAAGCTTTAGGAGCGGCTATAGCTTCCAAGGCTTCTGGAGCGCCTTTAGCTGTAGCTTTATCAAACAACCCCCCCAAAGATCCAACAGCTCCTAAACCAGCTGATATCCCATCTGTTATCAAGGCTCTCCTTTTCTCTTCTGCCTCTAGACGAGCCTTTCTAGCTCCCTGAGCAGAACCCTTAGCTTCCATTAGTTCCCTTTCGGCAAGCCTTCTATCGTAACCGAAATTAGTCCCCATGACGCTTTGCTGGTTCGTAGCATACGTATTCATGGCATCCATTTGTCTTTGCTGAGACCTAGCCTCTATGTCCCCTCTCTCTAACGCCGACTGCTGAGAAGCCCTTTGCGTCCCTCCAAGAAGAGATCTAGCACCCCCTGCTTTTAAAGCACCAAGGGTAGACGCTTCTCTCTGAGAGGCAGCTTCTCTCTCAAGATCAGCAGCAGCGTCTTGCCGAGACATCTGCAAGAACTTGTTGTATGAGTCTGCTATTTCGTATTGAGGTAGAGTAGCCCTCCTATTCTTTACTTCTTGACGAGCATCAGCCTCTTCCTTGGCTGTTCGCTCCATAGTTCTTTTAGTAGACCCTAACCCGCCAATAAGCTGGGCAGCCATAGGTCCAAATATACTAATTGCTGTTAGCGGATCCATTATCGTGCGTGATGTTGATGTGATATAGCAAAATGTGTGTTTACACAGTAAAGCTCAATTGGGTTTGTTCCTGTTGATGTCATTGTTATTTCAGCCCAATGGCCTCTAATAGGGTCGCCATCAACCTGAGAGCTAAGATAGGCTAGAATTCTCCTACCAACTATGTCGGTCACTGCTACGCTGTTTACTCTTATTCTATTTATGTCTAAAAACCCAGTAAGAGTGCTTCCTTCAGGTGTCCCTCCTACAAGCTCGATGTTGCCATCTGGATCCTCGTAGTATATGACAGCCCCTATAGGAAGCGGGATTCTGTTTATGTTTCTGTCAAGTTGTATGCTCGGTGGAGCCAAGCTATACCCTGTTGCATAAGCAAGACCTACGATGTGCTTGGTGCTACTTATGGTATCTCTGGATATGTAAGAATAGTAAGATGCTTCTCTTTCGTCAAACACCGTTGCTGTACCTTGCTTGTTGAGGTTCGTCAGTATAGAGTTTGAAACCCAGCTGTTGCTGTTGCCCTCGTGGGAGATCGCATTGAACACCTTTACATCTGAAGGAGATATCTTAGACACGATCCTTATGTAGCTGACGTTTGGTTCGTCTCTGGTTTCCAACCCACCATAGAAAACATTCCTAAGCTGGTTGTTGTGAACATGGAACAACTCCCTATCTTCTGACAGTATATTCCTGTAGCAGGACATGAATCTGTTGTCTATGTGAGCGTAAGCATAAGGGTTGAATGAGTACCTGCTTTGCCAGAACCTCCTTGACTCATCAAAGCCATACGTGTTGCCTGCATAGTCACCAGACGGCCTAAACGTTATGTAGTATATGTTGTCCTGCGGGTCATAGCCACTGATTATTTTGTACCTAGTAGCACCAGCGTTCATAGCAGTAACCTCGTCTTCTATGAGTGAAGAGATGTCTATTTCGGATATAGGTTCAAGACCGTTACCTCCATAACGAAGAACCGCCTGTCTAGACTTATCAAAGAAGTATACCTTTCCGTCAACAACAAGAACAGACTCTGGGTTGTTACCGCATCCATAGTCACCTGCCGCATACCTAGCGTCTTGAACCACATCTGTACTAACTACTGGACCTTCGTTTCCGCCAGAATACCCCAGTATGTTTTTGTTGATCGGTATCAAAGACATCTTGTTCTCCTGAAGGCCAATCATAGAAGACTCACCATCCGTAGCCAAATAGTTCAGATCTCCATACCTGTTGTCAAGGTCGAAGAAGTTGGCTTGGCTAGGATTGAATGATGATAGTGCAAGTCGTGATACATCGCTTGTGTACCCATCACTAAACACCATTCCATTGTATCTTCTTACAGTAGCGGAGTTTTCGAAGACGACATGAGACCGACCTCTGCTCCAGTCCCTAGAGGGGAAGAAGTCTGAAAGAGAGTGGCTTTCCATGATTACGTTTTCGTACCTCCATCTATCCCGATAGTCTGTACTCCAATCATAAGCTGCGGTTCCTGAGTGATACGTATGTATCTCTGGATCCCTATATGGCGTTTTCGCAGCTATTGGCCTGAAGTATACATCTCCGTATCTAGTAGTTATAGCTGGCCCATGCGTAGAAGGGTAAGTTCCAGTTCTTCTGATTCCAATTGCTTGACTTTCACCTATCTCGTAATAAACCTTATCTGATACGGTTTTGCTAGGAGTCAGTATTTCTAAGACCGTCCTCTTACCCCAGTGGTTTACATTTGGGGAAGCTGTTCCGTCTGGATATTGCTGATTAGCTATAGAGTGCCAATCAAACCCAGCGAACTTGATGTCGTTCCCGTCTGTTCCGTTAACGCCAGTATTTACTGAGTTAGCTTCTAACACCAAGAACAAGCCTTCATGCTCGTGCTCTAAATCATGGGTTATATCATGAGCGTCTTTGTAAAGCTTGGAGTTTCCATGAGTGAACAACTCAACCCCTACTACATTGAACTCTATAAGGCTTCCGTCACTGGCAGTTGGGTACACGATGTTTGGCGCATCAGAAACAGTAGCTGAGTCATAGCTTATAACCCTAGCAACATCCCCCTCAGTAAAAGAATAGTCTCTAAGGGCGCTTTTCTCGTCTTTAAAACTTTCTAGCGTGTTTAAGGAAACGTATATGAGCTTTTTTCCTGTGTCTATCGGTGTGTCATTCGAACCGTCTTGAATTCTAGCTGGATAAGCCCCGCCTGTAGTGTAAGTAGTGAAGTTAGAGAACGAAGACATCCCAGAGTACACTATCTGGAACCTATCTGCCCAATCAGGGGGGACGCTAGTTATTGATATGTTTATTGCGGCTGGACCGTATTCGTCAGCATTCCTCTCAGGGAAAGCTTTCACGTAAGCCGATCCTATCTTGTTTACATTGCCAGACCTATTGTACTTGTCGTAGTAGACAACGCCAAAGTCATGAAATGATCCAGACTTAAAAGAAGGGTCAAGCGCAAACGCTGAGCTAGAAAACTCAAGTACGTCTAAGTAGTCATTGACTACGTAGTAATCAAGGGATGACTGAGCAGCACCACCATTAAACTCATCACTAGATATTGTTACGTTTGGGGTTACGATATCACTGTCAAGAACAGAATCGAATCTGTAGCTAGATATTCTAGGCTTTATTAGCAGAGTCGTTGAGTCTGTTTGGACTGTATCTGACAGAGAAACAGAGACGTTTATGTTACCTCCAGTGTCAAAGTTTATTGTACTTCCATCTACAAAGTTTGGGGAGCTTGACTCAAATACCTGAACTGGCACTACATAGCCCATTCCTCCGCTGCCATCGACGGGTATGTCGATATCATAGAGTCTATCCTGTATTAAAAGCTCAATTGCATCTACTATTTGCTCAACGGTCTGATCTGTTTCGTTCTCGTAAATTATATCTATTACGAAGTCAAAAACGAAACCTACTTGAGCTACGCCAAAAGAAACAGAGTTGTTGTTGCTGTCAAAAGCATTGACCACGTATACATAATCATCTGATCCAGTAGGCGCAACGCTACCATTAGGGTGATAGTCAAGCCTAATTCTAGTTCTAGACCCAGCTGGAACGATCTCACTCTCCGATGTAAAAGCTCCAGCGGCTAAGAAATCTAGCTGAATGTTTGGGTTGTCGTCTGTGTTTACTTCAGATACAGCGTTAACAGCATCTAGACCAGAAGAAACCGACTTGTCTTGCGAATACAGCACAGATATGTTTGCCCGAACATCTACGTTTGGACGGCCCTCTTCGTAGTTCCCATAGAAGATTCTGTTGCCAGAGTATGACTGAGCTCTAGCCTTAAATGGCACGTTGTCGTATAGTTTTGCGTACTCTATCTCTGGTATACCAGCATACGCTCCTTCGTTGTAGAACTTGTATACTCCAGTTGATGGATTGTAAACCTCTACATCTACACCAAGTATATTTCTAGTTATAGCCTGATACGGATCGTACTCGTCTATAATAAAGAAGTTACCATCATTTCCCCTTCTAGCAAGAACACGAACCTTTTTTACATCTGGGAGAGTTATAGAGTCAGCGAGAGGCGATGTGTTTGACCCAGCTCTATACCGAGTCTGTATTTCACATATGTTGTCTTGATAAAAGTTCTTACCAAAACCTATCGACTCAAGGCCAGCTACACTATTTATGTCAGGAGAGGCCAGCTTAGAAAACGGAGACAAAGCAGACTCTTCACCGTCTGTATATATGAACTGAGTTGCAAACTGAAACGTGTTGTTTCTGAAATTGTTGATAAGGAGGTCCTCGTCTGTAGAAAACACAGTCTTTGGTTCTCTTACGGGAGCAGCCTTTATCGCATTTAAGGCGTAGTCAAGGTTGGCATTGGTTATATTGTCGTACTCGCCAGCAATAGCCCTATCTACATTTATCTTCCTAGGCGGATTTATGTTGTCCGTAAAGTACAGTATCGACTGCAACACGTCATCCTGCTGGAAGTTAGAGTTGACTATATCCCCCTTCACGAAAGACTCACGATCAAAATTCAAGAATGAACCTCTAAAGACAATCCTGTATCTGTTTTCGTTCGCGTCGTACTGATATATCGTGTTGTAGCTAGCCGTCTCTGCCCAAACGAAGAAGTATATAAATGCTCTTTGATTGTCAACGGCAGAACCTATAACCTCCTGAGTCAGATCTACTGGAGTCTGATCTGAAGGATCTAGAGGCCCTACAAACGTAGTTCCTAGAACATTCTTTAACACACCCTCACTTCCTTCTCCATTTTCAGTTACAGAGACGTTTAGGGCATCCGTCATAGACCCCTCCTCAAGCAGTCTCTGATCTTTGTCAGCAACCAGCTTCCTAGGTATAATCTTATCTATAGGCATCAGAACTTAGGTGACTGTTTGAAGTTCTTTCTTATTGTCTTCAAAGCCTCCTCTTTGCCGAAGCTCTTAATTCTAGCGTTAGCCTTTCTTCTTTCGTTGTAGTACTCCTGACGAGCTCTCCCCTTTTCGTTAGCAGGTACTGAAGACTTTCTCTCTATCATTTTGTAATAGATGTAGGATCTCAAAGCCTCCTCCGCGTACACATTAACAGAAGGGTTCTGAGACAAAGCCTCATCACATACATATTCCACAACAATTTCACTGATATCTCTAGTAGTTGATAATTCGATTCTGTTCTGGTCCTCGTTGATCCTAAACTCTCCATAGTAGTGACCACCTCCTGCTCCGTAAAGACCACCATACGTATTCTCGTAAACGAAGTTTCTGAATATGTACGACTCAAACCCGTCCTGTATCTGTTCATCGGCATTAGGAGAGCCGCTGTTGGTAGCTCCCTTTGAGTCTACCCTGTCGTACACCCCGTCGTTGTTAGAGTCAAGGTTGTTGCCAAGATCGTCTAAAACGTATCGCTGAGACATGTTGAGGTTCTTATTCTCACCCAGAACATACACAATCCCCTCGTCGGATACAACGCCAATCTTTGTCCAATCTACATAGTCATCTGGAAGCTCACAGGTATTGTTGGCCCTGTTGACAGACAGCTTCAAAGATCGTATCCTCTTCTGCATGTCAAATCCAAGCTCTCGAATACCTCTAAGAGCAAGAGTCCTAACCATATGGTCAGACGCATTCGCTACATAATCATCGTTGTCTATGGTGATTATGAAGTCCGATATAATTTGATCCAGTGGTATATAGTTCCTAGCCATTAGAATGTCTGTTCTCTGTTTCTAAGCATCAACTCTTGATTGGTGTAGCTAGTAACATCTTTGTCTCTAAGGTTTACACCAGCAAGCTCAGCAATCTCCAACACAAGGTCTGGCATATAATGCTCTGGCAGTTCAAAGTCAACACTGCTGTCAGGTACGTAGACATCCGCATCGTTTGCAACGTCATAGTTGTATCTAGGCTGAAAAGCAACCCTGCTCCCATCAACTGTAGACCTACCCTCTGGGTACTTGTAGTACCTAAGATTTATCTGATGTATGCTGTCTGGAAAGACCTCTATGGTTTCTGTTATAAGAGCAATAGGGAATTCATAGGTTGGTGCGCTTATGTTGCTCACCAAGATCCTGTCTATCTTCTCTTCGTCATACAGCAATTCTATATTCCTTCTTGTAGACTGGTCAAGAAGAATCTGTCCGTATGTAGTTGCAGATATGATTCTCGCTAAGTCAATAGGCTTGATAAAGGTATCTGCGTTAAAGTCCTTGTCTATTCTAACGCTTTTTGAGAAGTAAGAGAGGTCCTCCTGTATTTGCTTGAACCTAGACTTGTCTCGACCACTTTCAAAGCTAGCTCTACTCAACCTCCTTGAGTCTTTGATCTGATCGAACATCTTGTTGAAGATCTTGACCTGAGCTACCTGAGCAAAACTATTAAACACGTCTGGAGTGATGAAGCCATTCTGCTCCTTATTAACCAGATGCTTTAATGTGTTATATACCGTATTAACGCTAGCTCCAAATGCCATGAGGCAAATATACAAAAAAGAAAAGCCGCTGTTAAGCGGCTCTTCAAACGTCTGAAAGACATGTATTTATGATAATTGCTTGTCGATTTCTTCGGCAATACTACTACCAGCTTCTGTTAGTAAGTACTTGCTAAGAACTTCAACAGCATCTCTGCCTACAGGAATTGTTATGATCAGTGCGTTAGAGTCAAACCACTTAACACCGTCCTTATCTTCCTTAATGATCTGATACTTCATTGCTTGACTGACCTTAGACTTCATCTCTATAACGGGATTGTCAAAGGACTCAATAAAGCTTTTTGGTGAACGCTTAGCGTAGTACAGCAAGTCGTGCTTGATCTCAGCTGTAGGTCTGTCCACATTGATGCCGTAAGCAATAGCAACAGACAGCAAATCGTCCAAGGGTTTTTCTCTCAATAGAGAGATGGCATCGTGAGTCAAGAACTCCTTCTCTACCTCTACCTCTGAATTTCTCTCTTTGTTGACGAGCTCGAACAAGGATCCGCCGTTAGATACATTTTTAGGATGGGTGTCCAAAAACATCATAAGGTTAGGCTCCGATGGAGTAACGAACAGCCTCCCCTCTGTAAAGACGATAGACTTTCTTATTGCACTCTCACTCTGCTCATCCCTAAAGACGCTTGGTTCATTAGGGCAGTAACGAATCTCTCTAACTGTGTTGTTAGCTTCGTCGAATATCGTGACACCTCTTTGCTGAAGAAGGAACGTAGCCCCACTGTTCTTCAATAGTTTATACTCCCGTACAGTGTCTTTTTTGAGAGTTCTTTTTACTTGTGGTCGCGTAGGCTTTTTCGGAGCCGTAGCTCTTGCTTTTGTAGTCATGATTGAATAGAATTAAAAGTTAAGAAGTGAAAAGAGCAGGGCCGAAGCCCTGCCCTTTCCATCATATCATCAAGAAGTGATCAATACGTGCTGATTTGCAGCTCTAGTGATCAAGTTGTACTCTGAGCGGTAGTGGAACCGAGCAGTATCCTTGGTGTCGTTGTTGAAACCGAGAACACCACCAGCAGTTACCCAGTGCTCCATTTCACGAGAGTAGCCGTTAGCTTCCTTATAGTTCATCTCCAATGCTGGTGACTTAACGCCAGTTCTAGCATCAGCGACTTGACTCATTGGAACCATAGCACCCTTGAACTTGTGACCAGTAGCACCCAACAAAGTAGGATCGTTCAGCAACTTCCAATCGTGCTTGTGGAAAGTGTATCCACCACGAGTGAAGCTCTTGAATCCAAGCTGTACAGCCATGTCAGGTGAGTTGTTGAATGCACCGAACTGACCAGCCAAACCAGCAGTAGTTGCAGTAGCAATACCGTTAGCAAGCATGTCGTCGATGTTCAAAGAAGTCTGTCTGTTTACGTACATGGCGTACTCAGAAGGAGCCCCTTGAGCGTCCAACAACAACACAATCTCGTCGAACTCTGCGAGAGCAGTACTGCCTGAGACAGCCTCAAACGTACCAGCAGCTACGATACCTCTGTCCTCGATAGCAGAGAAGTAACCTTCAGAACCAGTAGTAACGCCGTCAGCCAATGCAACATTGTCAGCATCAACCTTCTGAGACAACAACATCATCATCTCACGCTGGTTCATAAAGCGCTTACGAGTGTCCATCTCGCCCTTTACGTACCATCTGTAGTCACCGTTGCCTACGTTAATCCAGCCGATGTTAGTCGCTTGAGAACCGTTTACTTCATAGCTCTCCTTAGAGATGATGAATGGGTTTGTTCTCTTAACAACATCAGTGTTGTAGAACTCGGTGGGCTGGTCAGTACCCTGAGCGTAAACGTTACCGATGATTACAGCAACCCCAGCAGAAGCGTCAGCGATTGCAGTGCCTCCGTTCATAGGAGCAACAGTAAAAGTAGTTCCGCTTGTGTCTTTTGCAGTAACGACACCTCTAGCTCCGTCAGGGAACAAAAGAACGTCGTTGTTACGGATGACAGCTGGGTCGTTGTCAGCTACAGTTACTACGTTATTTGTAGCGCTAGCGTAAGCAACAGTCTTGTGAAGCCTTCCTTCTTCCCAGTACTGAACTTCGTCAGCAGTACCAGCACTTCTGGTTGCTCCAGTGAGCTCCAAGAAGCCAGTGATACCTTGGTCTCCGTATGTTTGAATCAACAAGTCTCTGTTGTCAGGCTTGTTGTACTTGAGCAGGTCTCCCAAAGAGACGTACTTGTCTGGTGCAGTTTGCAGCAATGCTGCGATATCTGTACCGTTTTGTGATGCGCTTATAGCCATTTTTTAGTTTTTGTTAGATGTTAAAGCTTAGTCTGTTCCCCCCTCCCAACGCTTGGTTAAGTTGATCAGACAGATTGTTTCCTTTCGGTTGTACACCCCCTTGATTTGGAGAGCTAGGACTGACGTTTGCTGCCACATCCACAAGGTTTCTCTTTCCATCGGAAATGCCTTGATTGTATACAGACTGTACGATACGGTCCATATTATCAATGACGGCCCTGTGAATGTTCAGCTTGTCAAAATCCCAACTTCCATCCTCGTGTACGTAAGGATCAAAGAATTCGTCAAGGCGAACGTTTCTCTCCGCAAGATCATTCTTGTACCTGTCATCGAGATTAAAAGAGAACATGTTGTTGTTCCCTAGGTCGAAATCAATAGCCTCTAAGCTATCGAGCTCTTCTCTCATAGACGAGATCCAATTATCATCAATTGGAGATTCAGCTGCTTCTTGAGCTCTTGCCTCTGGTGCGGCGTAAGCAGATCGAATGTTTTCGATCGAGTTACGTGCCCCTTCAGCGTCGATCTTAAGTTGAAGCTGAGACATCTTGACCTCATCCTCGTTATACAAAGACGGGTCAACTTTATATTTACTTGAAATGAACGTCTGAATTTCTTCTTGAGAAAGGTTTGGATAATCGGTAGACATCTGAACCTGAACCGCTGTAAGGTCATCCATTTCGGACGGGTTCATTGACTGATAGACAAACCAATCTTTTGGATCACGACCTGTCTTTTCGACAAACTCCGCAATCGCAGAAACTCTTTCGTCCAACGCTTGACTCTGTTGGGGCTGAGATAGATCCTCAATGCTGTTGATCGACATGTTAAGCTTTTCGCTCAGGTATTCGATTACAGCAGACTCAAGGTCTCCCTCATCAACAGGAGTCTGTTCGTTTTTACTTTGCGGCGCTTCCGTTGAAGCAACCGTTTGTTCTACTTCTTGAGGTACAGTCTCTTGTACTACTTCAGTAGGTTCTTGTGATTGAGCGGCTGCTTGATCTTTAAAAACTTCAGGAACATCCCCATCAGGAACCATGCTCCATCCGCTAATATCTTCAGCACCCCCTCCCACTGGATTTACATTCTGCTCTTCCATTTAATTAAAATTTTTACAAATATATAAACTATTCACTTCCTGTATTTTGCCGTCTTCTTGGCAATCTTTTTGGGTTGCTTTACAAACTGATCCCCCTTCTTGTTGCCTTCAGACTTGGCTCTATTTGTTGCCGCTTTCTCCCCAGCACTGAGAGACTCCCATGCTTTTTTAGGCAAGTATCTCTTTTTGCCTTTGGATGGTTTACCATCAGAAGTTGTCCACTTTTCAGAGGTCCACTTCTTTAGACTTTTCTGTGACTTTTTTAAACCGCCCATCACTTGTAGCCTCCTCCAGCTTTTTTGTACTCATTAGCAAGAAGCTGTGCTTTTCTAGCTGACCACTCCCCAGCATCGCCTCCTTTCGATCCAGCCTTTATCTTTTCAAACAGCCTCTTTCTCATAGACGGCTTGGTGTAATTGCCAGCCTCGTTAACCTTACTTTTCTTTTTTGCCTTAGCCATGAGAAACCATTTTGAATTCTGCTTTTTCTACAGCCTTAGCATGAGGCTTGTAATCACCCTCCATCAGGTAATACCTTCCTTTGTCAAGCATCCAGTGATAACCTTTCGGTGGATCTATAGACATCTTCTTGCTTAAAACCTTAAGCTCTTTCTTTTTAGCCTTCATCACCACTTTACTTTGTTAGCCCAATAAGCGGCACTCATTTTACCTTTCTTGATGTTTTTGGCATGGCGAGCCTTAAAGCTTTTTTGCTTCTTTGCTCTTGCTCCGCTGGGATTGGATTCCTTAACTGTTTTAGCACCTTGTTCTCCAAAACGAATAAGCCTCACACGGTCCCCCTCTTTAGCGAGAACCATGTGAGACTTCTTAGCGTGCTTAGGCGTAGCCTTGGGCTTATTGACTCCCTTCAGGTTGTGCTTGTCCAGTAAAGACTTTATTCTGTTCTTATTAGACATGCAGCAAATTTACAATAAATACCTTTTGGCGTTATTGCCTTAATACAGCTGTCGGGAAGTTCTCAAGTATTACTTCCTCTACAATTAAATCTATTTCAGACTGTGATACTTCAGTAGATCTGACTGAGAAGTTATGCTCAAACACCCCACTGTTTTCATTAACCTTCAAGTGAAGAGTTACTGCTGTTGGTTGAATTGTGGCGTGCATTACTTGAATGCTTGGGTTCAATAAGGCTGTGTACCCATCAAAAGTGTGCTCACCTGTGATGTCCCAAATGTTTTGATTAAAAGTCATGTTGTTAAATATTTAGTTGCAAATATAAAAATTATTTTAAAACTACGTGACCAGCTATACAGTTGTCTGTAGAGGAGAATCCAATTGTAACAGAGCCTGTATTTGTTGCACTGTTTATTTCTGCTACTCTTATTGTACCTGACGTTCCAAAGTTTTGCGTGTTATTACTATCAAAGTCTATGCTGTAATCATACGTTACATTGCCAGACGATGTGGTTGAGAAGGGGTCTCCATCAGAACCGTCAAATGCTACAAAAGTGAATAATAGACCTCCTTCTATAGAAGTGGCTGCTGGGACGTTTATAGATGATACTGTACCAGATGGTATTAAAGTCGTACCGAGCACATCTACTGGATTTGAAGAATTTACGTTTGAAAGTGTAAAGGTGACTCCGTTTTGTCTAGAGCTGCTACTCGAAGTAGGCCCTTCCATGTCTATTGAACTTCCTTCTGTTCCATCCATTTGCCTTCCCCACATCCCAAACTCAGCGGCAGAAACAGAATCTCCATAATCAGTGTTTGCGGGGGTAAGACGAGTCCATCCTGTGGGGGACGCTGTCATAACAAAAGGACTAGTGGCCTCATCATTGGCTAAACAAATAACGCAATAATCACCAGCAGAGTAAACAGGAAGTCCGACGTGAAATGTATTTGTTGCCGTACCTTCTGTACTTGAATATTTAGAGTCCCAGTCAGCCGTTCCACTTCCGTCGTAATCAGAAAAATCAAAAGTCCTGTAAGACTTAACACGTAGCTTTGTATCTACGAGCCTGCTTGCGGCTATTGCTTGGCTGAAGAATGGCATTACGCTAACTCTCTTTCTCCAGTCAATGTCCACGTGTCAGAGGCCACTCTCTTGAGACCAATAACAGCGTATTGTTGACCAGACTTTAATGTTTCACTTGAATTGATTGTAACACCCGATCCCGCAGCTATGGTTATCTGTCCTGCTCCTGCCTGTTCAAAGACAACTTCAGCATTGTCAACCCAAGCAACTGAAGATTGTGGCGGTACTGTAAAGGTCACTGCTGTTGCGCTTGTACTGCGAAGATAATTCAAGTGGTCTCCTGCTACAAGAGTTCTACCTGCTGATTCTCCTGCAACTTCAAAGGCATCACCCGATACACCTTGTACCCCTTGCGCTCCACCAAGGGTTACACTGCTAAAGAAAGCATTGTCAACAATCAAAGTGTCAGTACCTCCAGTCTGAGCCACCATAACTTTGAAAGTCGCTGTTCCTGTGGTGTGGTTGTAAGGAAAG
>ENA-OUOG01001980-OUOG01001980.1-marine-metagenome-genome-assembly--contig:-NODE-1980-length-22364-cov-4.104052_pt1 | contig 22364 bp, 26 predicted proteins | sample MGYA00248635_ERZ508505 | MGnify/ENA primary metagenome ERZ508505 (study PRJEB26176, sample SAMN06267871) | marine metagenome | isolation source: Saanich Inlet, British Columbia, Canada | place: Pacific...
TGCCTTAGGCAAAGATAATGAGTGGATTAAGGTGTCCGTAGAACGCTTGAGGTCGTACTCGGAAGCGCGTGAACAAGAGTCATTTTCAAAAGAAACTCTGTATAAATCGCGCCGCATGAAACAAAGACGCGTCGCTAAGAACGAGGCACGTTTCAGTATCGCCTCCGAGTCTATGAAGCCATCCTATTTGCGACGCAAAACTGAGCAAGGTAAGCGCGAACTTTAGTTTTGGCCTAAAGAAAAATCTAAAACAAAAATTCTAAAAACAGAAATGGCTGCCTCTTCAAAAAATTGGGGAGGCAGTTCTCTTCTGTTGAGTTTCAAAATTATAAAGGAGAACCCTATGTGGTTATTTACATCTAATTCCTTTGTGTCTGTTGTTGCAGATAGGGACGACACTCAAAGCTCTCTTTTATTGGTCAGGGCACGTATTAAGGGCGATATTGATCAGCTTTTTCCTGATGCTGAGGTAATGGAAACGCCGCTGGCAGATTATCGCTATCGAGCGTGGGTAGACCGCCAAGCTGTTTCGAATGCTTTTACGAAACAAGTTGAGGGTCTGACCTACACGAACTTTAAAAATAGCGTCAAAGATAAAGAAAGATTAAAGCCTTTGATGCATGTTTGGCAGGCAATGTTTGACCACCAAGAGGCAGTTCTACGACGAAACTAACCACACTTTAACATTATGATGTCAGGTTCAATAACCCGCATACGACTTTTGCTTGGGTTAGGGCCTCATTGAAACCTCTTAGTGAAAACATATCGGTAGCTTTGATCCCATTTGTGGTCTGAAAGGTTACTTCAGCAAAACTACTTTTTGTTAAGCTCGAAATCACTCTTTGATCGTCTTCTGTTGAAAAAACCCAAGCCCAATGCTGTTGAATAAGCTTAAGAGGTAAAGTGTTTATGCTTGTCTGCAACGAAGCCGCATGCTGTGCAGACAAATTCGTACCAGCGTCAAAAGCAAATTGCCCCACTTTGTTATTGTCGACGAATAATACTGAAATCCGAGGCTGGTCTCTGCACAGCTCACCCGCTTGATGGGGTTGAAGGGTTGAAGTGTTAAGTGGCTTAGAGGATGCCCAACATGCGCCATCCGAGGGGTCTTTGGAAACATTCCATTCACCAAAGCTTGCTAAAATTGGAAACACTTCTTTTTTAGGCCCTGAAGATGAACCCTCGCCGCAATCTGCCCAAAGGTTAGAACTACTGGCTAGTAGCACTGTAATTGCAAGCCTCAGAACATTCAAAAACTGGTTATGATTGATCAGGTTAAATGTTTTCATCTTCAGTGTACCACATAATGGTTAGGAGACTTGGTTTTGTTGATAACGCTTAAAACCCTGACCATGTCTCCTTTTTCCCAAACACCATCATATCCATGTCCATTAGGCATCCGGATACGCATGAAGCCATCTGGTAGTGAGTTTTTAAAGCTTCCCTTCCAGATTATTCCCTCGGCATCCGTTCTTATGGCATTGGTCACATGCAGCTGATCTTTCCATACTCCGCATGTCTGTTCACCGGAGGCGGCAGTTAACGTACCTTTACCATGCCTTTTAAAGTTTAGAATTTGCCCCTCATATTTTGACCCATCTGGATATATCAATTTGCCCAATGAAATGACGTCTTTTTCGGGAAGCTGTCCCTCAAATATCCATTCCGAGCATGAGATTTCAACGTGCCCATATAAAATGCTTTGTATCCAGACACCTTTGTACCAGACGCAATCAGACGCCTGAAAAAAACGACCCTCTCCATGTCGAAGACCATTTTGAACATCACCCTCATAGAGGTCGCCATTTTTATAGCAAATTGCTCCAAAGCCAGTTTGATAGCCGTTCAGCCAATCGCCGATATATTCAAAACCGTTAGAAGTTTTATAGTGGCCAAAGCCATTCTTAGTGCCAGACTTGAATGATCCCGTGAAGGTGTTTCCATTTGCATACTTCAAATGTCCTTCGCCGTGAAAACTTCCGTGTTTCCACTCGCCTTTATAAGAAAGCTCTTTTGAATACTGCACCCAGTAAAGACGGCCAAAGAGCCGCCGGTATAAATTTTTCATATTGTTATGCTCAACCTGCTTTGCCCAATTTTTGCGGGCTTATCGTTATGAAAACAGTTAATTTGATACATAAAATAAAAACAACGATTCCATTTTCATGGGCAGATTCCTGCTTATCGAAGAGCTATTTTGGAATGAAACGGGTAGGGTGTTTTCATGATTGATTTAAAACGAAACTCAAAAAAAGACCTAGTACCCGCAACAGGAGTACGCAGCAGAAGATCCTCTATCTACAGACCAGGTCAAACGGATGATTTTAAAATCAGTCGTGGCCGGTTTTCAAATTTTTTGACTTGTAAGCGATGTTTCTACTTGGACCGCGTTATGGGGTTGGATGCGCCTGGCACACCGGGATGGACGTTAAACGAGACAACGGATTTGCTGCTTAAAAAAGAGTTTGATGAATGCAGGACAACGCAAACTCCGCATCGTCTGTTTTCAAAGAATAGTCTGGATCATCTGGTTCCATTTCAGCATCCGGATATGGATAAGTGGCGAGACTCCCTTCGACATGGATTAATAAAAAGGTTTAAGGGCACCAATATTATCCTCACCGGTGGCGTGGATGATATCTGGCAGGATACAAACACCAAAGAATTGATCGTGGTAGACTATAAGTCTCAGGCAAACAGAAAGCCGCTCGATCCAACAAGCTATCTCTCTGACGTTTATCATGAGGGATATAAAATTCAGATGGATTTCTATTCTTTTTTACTTGAAGAAATGGGGTTTTCTGTTTCGAAAACAGCGTATTTTTTGGTGTGTAATGCCGATCGTGATGCAGACGGTTTTTTTGGTGAAATGAAGTTCAGCGAAACTTTAATTCCCTATGATTGGAATGCAGATTGGATACCATCAAAAGTGGAGGAAATGATCGATGTCATGAACAACTCATCAATTCCAGTGGGTCATGAAAGTTGTAAAAACTGCGCTTATGCCAAGCAAAGATCTTTATTTAATGCCTAACGTTTACCGTTACCCGCAAAAAGCTCAGGAACATAAGTTTAAGAGGATATGAACTATGAATGAAATAATATGCCCAAACTGTAGCAAAGCCTTCAAAGTTGATGAAACCGGTTATGCAAATATCCTTAAGCAGGTTCATGATCATGAGTTTGAAAATCACCTACAAGAAAGAATAGCTCAGAAAGAGAAGGAAAATGCCGCGGCGCTTGAACTTGCTAAGAGTTCATCCGACAGCGCTATTCAAACCTTGAAGGCAGAAAAAGAGGTGGAAATTGAACGCCTAAGATCAACCATACGAGAAAAGGATAGTTCGGTCCAAGCAACGGTTGATAAGGCTGTTCGCGAAATGGAAAAAGAGCGAGACAATTTAAAGAACGATCTTAAAAATTCAAAATTAGAAAAAGAGAATTCAGAAAACCTGCTCAAAGACAAATATAAAACGCAAATACGCGATCGTGACGAAGCGATTGAACGCCTTAAGGATATGAAGGCTAAGCTCTCAACAAAGATGGTTGGAGAAACTTTGGAGCAGCACTGCGAGAACGAATTCAACAAATTACGGTCTACAGCTTTTCAGACGGCATATTTTGACAAAGACAATGATGCGAGCTCGGGAAGCAAAGGTGACTATATATTTAAAGATCACGAGGAAAATGGCACTGAAATCATTTCAATTATGTTTGAGATGAAAAATGAGATGGATACCACCGCAACCAAAAGAAAGAACGAAGATTTTCTACAAGAGTTGGATAAAGATCGAAACGAAAAGGGATGCGAATATGCAGTGTTGGTTTCCTTACTGGAGCCGGAAAGTGAGCTTTATAACACTGGGATCGTGGATGTGTTTTACCGATATCCAAAAATGTATGTCATCAGGCCGCAATTTTTCATTCCAATGATTACGCTATTAAGAAACGCGGCTTTGAATTCAATGAAATACAAAACGGAGTTGGCTCTTGTGAGAGAGCAAAACATAGATATCACAAATTTTGAAACAGAATTGGATGCGTTTAAAACAGCTTTTGGACGTAATTATGATTTAGCTTCAAAAAAATTTACCACGGCAATAGCTGAAATTGATAAATCAATTTCTCATCTGCAGAAAACTAAAGAAGCATTGTTAAGCACTGATAGAAATCTTCGGCTTGCCAACGACAAAGCGCAAGATGTCTCTGTTAAAAGGTTGACCCGAAAAAATCCAACTATGGCTGCAAAGTTTGACGAGGTGAGACGAGAGGAGTGAATTAGTCTTATCGCTTGGTATGGTAAATTGAATGGAGATAGTCCACATTCATTTTATAGCCTTCTAAAGCGTCTATCATTAAATAATTGAGGGAGATTCCATTTTGAAACACGTCCCAAAAGAAACAACTGATGAATCTCTTATTCAGGAGTTTCTGAATAATGGCGGTAAGATTAGCCATGGTAAAACCAAGCCGCCGGCGGCAGAGCTTGGCCTTAGTAATAATCAGTGGAACAATAAACTCACAAAAGAAGAAAAAGCTGCACGCGATAAAAAAACATGATTGCTTCAATAATTTTATTTTGAATGCTTATTTCAGGAAGTTGTCATGTTAATCATTTGTAAGAAAAGCTCCATTATACTAATTTAGTAAACAAAGAAATTAGCTCGTCAATTACTCTGATTTTGGAATAAAAATCCTCTTTGAGGTTATTTTAAATATGAGTGATTAGTAGTTAAACTCTCGGTGCGATGATGATTTATGCAAGGGCTTTCAGCCCTACATGAGCCTAATAAAGTGACCTGACTTAGGAGACGCCGAAATGTCTATGGAGCAACGTAAACTTCCAACAGTTTTAGATCTACGAGCCTTAAAAGGACAAAAGCAGCTTACAATGTTGAGGTACTTTTCTCTTGATGAGGCGGCAGCAGCAGAGGCGGCGGGCATTGATATCGCTTCAGTTCCAGCAGATATTTTGTTTCATCCGCGATACCGTGAAGTTGCGCCAAGTATTTTTTCTATGGCGGGGCAAACGCATACTGAATGTGGAACACCTCACGAATACTTTAAATGGTGTAACTCTGCTGTAGAGCGCGGCGCTGATGCAGTTTATTGTTCTGGTTCTTTTTCTACAGTGGAAATGCTAGCGAAAGAATTCATACCTGTCGTTGGGCATGTTGGTCTTGTACCTTCAAGAGCGACTTGGACAGGTGGTTTTAAGGCAGTAGGGAAAACAGCGGAAGAAGCGCTTCAGCTTTTCAAGCAGATAAAATCCTATGAAGATGCTGGCGCAATTGCGGTTGAATTAGAAGTTGTGCCAGTTGAGGTCGCAACAGAACTTTCGAAACGCACAAGTCTGCTTGTCTGGTCGATGGGGGCGGGCGCCGGTTGCGACGCGCAATATCTCTTTTCGAATGATATTCTAGGATACACAGAAGGTCATATTCCTCGCCATTCAAAAGTCTATCGTAATTTCAAGGCAGAGTATGATCGACTTCAGCTAGAACGCATTTCTGCATTTAAAGAATTTGTAGACGACGTCGATAATGGAGCTTTTCCTGAAACATCACATTTAGTGCATATGGATAATGATGAGTTAGATCGTTTTTTTGAGGGTTTGGATAAAGTTTGAATGAAATACGTCTTAGCTTTAATCTTTATTCTGCTTGCAAACTTCGCCTCCGCTCATAGTGGCGGACTTGATAGAAATGGTTGTCATTCAGGTTCGCAAAAGTACCACTGCCACAAAAAGATTAATAAGTCGGCGCTACAAAAGCCAGGAGACATCCTTGAGGGGCGGGTAACACGTGTAAGAGATGGAGATACTATTGAAGTAAATGGAGTGGCCATAAGGCTTTCCGCATTAGATTGCCCCGAGCGCGGTACGCGAGGTGGTGAGCATGCAAATCGGTTAGCTCAACAGTTTTTAAATACAAAGGCTGTATGTGAGTTAACTGGCGCAAAAACTTATGACCGGTTAGTCGGATATTGCAGCATTGAAAATCAAGACTTTGGTCTGTTTATGATGCTTAATTCAGCTTGCAAGCTTTGGAAGAAATATGATGTTTGGGGCCGTTATTAAAGAATGAACTATTGCAGCAGTTTTTGACGGGCGATTAAGATTTCATCTATGTCTGCTAGTGTCAGGCTGTAGGGTTTTAAAGCCCATGTTTCTGATGCGATGACAAAGCGTTGAGTTTCATCACAAAACTCATGCAGAGAGTAACCTTTAAAATCGCCCAAAATTTTCATATTTAATTGGAGCGCGTCATAGTTGACAAGAAACTCGGATCTGTCGGTCAATTAAACTCCTAACTAGGCATCAAAACCCAAAAACAAAATGACCGCCCAACATGGAGAAGCTCCTTGTTGAACGGCCACTTGTTCTAATCCATCTGTCAGTCACCTTCAGCATGGGCGAACCATTGCGTCCTGCGTCTAAGTTTACGGGCACATTATCCGGAGATAACACTTCCGCCACCTAATCGCCGATGTCTTCGATGATAATGATCCGAAGATCAAAACCTTTCCAACATCTGTAGTCTAACTTGCCGATTACCTTCAGCATTAGCGAGCCAATGCTTCCTGCGTTTTAGTCAAAGGGCGTAAAATCCGAAGACATTACTCACTAATTCTATCACGCCGATGCCTTTCCGTTTTCTTATCCGAAGATGAGAACCTTCCCAGCATCTGTAATCTAACTCACCAGTTACCTTCGGCGTTAGCGAACTACCGCCTCCTGCGTTTAATTTGTTTCCGCAATCTCCGAAGAGTTTGTTTTCACAATCTAACCGCCGATGCTTTTGCGGATAATGATCCGAAGATCATCGTCCTCTCCAACATCTGTAATCCGACAGTGGTAAACTCGTTTTAGCCTTAAATCTGTTGCCAGTTTTAAGCCTGAAATTTCGTTACCCCCCAGACTAGATTAACTATGAGAGTACACAGGAATCTGAATGTACAAAGCATAAATTTAGAGGAAAACGCTTACCCACAGGCTTATCCCCATCTTTGTGAAACTTATCCACAAAATCTGTGGATCGACCTTAAGACTTCTCAATAAAAAGGGATTAATGGCGATTCGGTTCAGAAAATTATTAGGTGATAGATCGTACCTTGGTGGATCTCTTCCCCTAAAGTTTGTTTGTGTTTAGGTGTTATTTCATAAATTATTGCAGGCTCATCGGTTTTTTAGGACCGCCGTTATTAAAAGCACTGTGCCAAGGCCCCCGGCGAAACAGAACGCTGTTGGAATTCCAATATAATCGGCCAATCCCCCCAAAATCATCGCTCCTGTCGCAGTAGCACCTACATTGACCACCGTCCAAAGGCTCATAACGCGTCCTCGAAAGTTATCAGGCAAATCCATTTGAAGCGCTGTTTGGATTGAAATGCCGGATAGAGTTCCAGCAAATCCTAAGTAGCAGATGTATCCAACTGTTAACTCCCATGTGTTTGAAAGCCCGACTAACGGAATAAGCGCTACCCCAAGCAATGCGCTGGCGATCACAAATTTTGGTATTTCTCCTGCTTTTTGGCTTTGAGTGAATACTTTTGTTATCCCGGCAACGACTGCACCAAATCCAGCAATTGATGTCAGTATTCCAAGGCCAGCAGCGCCTTTTGCGAAAATACCATCAGCAATTACTGGAAGAATTTCTAAAGTTCCTCGAATTAGAAAAGCATAGAGGCTCGTTATTAAAAGGGCGTGTCGCATTAAAGAATTAGAGAGCGTGTGCTTCACGCCTGAACGTAGGGCCGCCCCAAAAGGCTCTTTGCCAGCCTTAAGGGGCACCTGATCTCGAGGATGTAAAAGGTTTAACATCAGTATAAAGGGTAAATATAACAAGCTTTGGACGAGCAGAGTAATTTGCAAACCCCAAACCGCAATTAGCCACCCGGCAATTGCGGGGCCCGTTAACCTTGCTAAATTGAAATTGATAGCAACAATTGAGACAACCGAGGAAACTGATCCGTGATTAACGAGCCTTGGGGCTAACGATAATCTTACTGGATTATGCGCAGAGGTGGCTATTCCCGATAATAGCGAGAGCACAGAAAGAAATAACTCATTGAGCCCGCCGAAAATGAAAAAAAGATAAAATCCAACAGAAATTGTGAACAAACTAAACTGTGTCACTTGAGCGGCTTTTTTTACATTCACCCTATCGATGAGAACCCCAAATAAAGGCCCTGCGATAATCGCTGGGGCAAAATTTATGAATGCTACAAATCCTACAAACGTGGCTGATTTCGTAAGATCCCAAGCGATCCAGCCAATTGTAACTCGTTGCATCCAAAGTGCGTTGATCGCAAATAGATTTCCCAGCAAGTAGAGGCGAAAGTCTTTAAAGTTAAATGCAGATAAATTCATTTTAATGAGCGACTGCATTCATTATTTAGATACCGTGCTTTGAGTTTTTGTTAGTCAGGTTCGCGCGTAGAGATTAAAAGTGTCTATGACAGGCGCTATACATTTGGCCTCTCTGCTTGTTATTGCATGGTTTGCGTTTGGTCCATCGGAATGATGCAAAATTATGTTTGCAAGGTTTATAAAAGTACGATGTGGGAAACAGGTGCAAAGGTTAAATGAAATTTTGTTCTAAAATATATGCCGTACTAATCTCTTCATTGCCGCGGTTATTTTAGTATCAGTTGGTTTTTTACATGCTGAGAAATACCCGTCATCAAGATGAAAGTGATCTTTATGCGCCAGATTGAAATCCGGCGTGAGGACATTTGAAAAATGGTTGCAGGCTGTTTTTCCTGCATTTTTGAGAAACTCCGACTTTTCAGCCGTATTTGCCCAATCAAATAAAACAGAGGCCCCATTAATGCTGGCGATATCAATTGCCGACCCATAGCTATGCTGACTCATGATTGAGCTGCCTCGGATGGTACGACAATTGTAAGATCCAAAATGTTCAACTTCATTAGCGCCGATTTCCTCTAGCCAATTTGCAAGGTTGAGTGCTGTTGAACAATTTAATGTAACCGGACCAGAAAGTTTGGTTGTGGGATAATTTTCAATTCGAACCGGTTCTTTGACTATGCATTTCGGTTGTCCGAATTTCTGTAACTCTACAAACTCCACGCCTTTCTTTTCGAGTTTTTGTATGCAGGTCAGCCCTGCATTTTCAGCGTCACTTCGAGTTTCAAGTTGCTGCTCAATGATAAAGTCTTGAACTTCATCACGAACGAAGAAGAATATAAGGGCGCAAAAGGTAAAAATGCTCGCAAAAAGCAGTATGAGCTTTCGTTTCAAGAAAACCTCCAGAGTAGTTTGATTTGGATAATGGATGATTTACGCTTGGTTGCTTTTGCACCAAGTCAGCAATTCCTGCACGGCCGGCCTAAAGCCTGAAAAGTCCCAACTTTCTACAGGTACGTCAAATACTTCGTCAGAAGGGGCTGTCATCTGGAAACCAGTTGCGCCCATATCTTCCCAATTAAGCAAAGTCTCGGCGCTGCTAAGGTTTCCTAATCGAAAAGAAGCAATTGAAAACAGAAGATCTAAGTCGCCAAAGCTGGGATCAAGAACATACTCAAGATAGGCTTCATTCATCAGTGGATAGTTATTTTCACCTTCAAGGATAACCACATCCATTTCTATATCTTGGCCCTCAAGATTTTTGAGAGCCTCTTTGTTGTAAGATGTGAACCAGGCATGTATTTGCACGCCGCAATCATCAGTCGGCAGCATGAACAATCGGTTCCCATAGGTCACATTGCCAGATTTATAAATCATTGGCTTAGGCTCTATTGTAAATTCCCATATGCTTGGGGAAACTGAGCCTTCGTCAGCTGCAACCGGCGAAAAGCATAAAAGCGCGCAACTAACCGCCAAAGTGTAATAAAAAGTACCATGAGAAAGTTTCATAGGTTTGATCCTGTTAAGAAATTTGATGTTCAATCATTCGGTCTGTTCGAGTTGACTGATCTGCACTTCTTGAAAAGCGTCTTCGATTTTTTTAATATTTGTTGGACGGGTAGGGGGCCTCATGGCGGCTAGCTCAACCAGATTTACCACACCAAAATTCACAAGCTCGGTGCGCGAAGGGTACCACATTTGCTCAATGTCATATTTGAAGGCTTGAGATATGAATTCGGGTGCAACTCCAGCTTGAGAAAATCTATCATAGAGCTGCGTTGCGACTTCGAACGTGTCCTTTTGAACCCAGTTTGAAAATTCAAATGGCGTATTCCAGCCGAAGTCTTCTTTCTTGGCATCATAGTAACGTTCCATCGAGTCCTGCTGCCAGTTAGGGCGGTGAAACCCGATCAATGCTCCCTTTTTAAGCACGCGGTTCTGTCCTGCTAAAAATATAGGAACACAGGCGCTAGAGCATTCTTTTGAAATCTCAGTGTCTATTTCAAAGTCACTGACGATACGCGCTATTTCCAAGCCGGCCTCTACATGCCCGCCATATGAGTAAAGATTAATACGCAGAATTTCAGGATTATCACGTAATATGGTCCGGAAATGTAATGCGTCTGAAATACTTACAAAATCCTTTGTAATTCCTTCGTCTTCAGTGCTGTAAAATAGGGTGTCACCCTGAATCTTAAATTTGGCTTCTTCGGATTGAGCTGCGCTTGCAAGAAACAATAAAGCAGCTGAAATAGTTTTGAAAATAGGTTTCATTTTTGATTTCCTTTTTTTGAAGATTAGAAAACACGTGCAAAAATTTTAGTTCTGCAGTGGAATTTCAATTGAAGCATTCTGAAGAGAATAGAATCTATTTCCTTCAATGAGTTTTTGCGGATGGCTCTGACGGCTGAAGATGCTCTCCCACCAATCGTCCACGTCTTCTTTCCATTCAACGCCTGGTGAGGCGAAGGCTGAAAGTCCAATTAGGGAGAAAAATACGACCAAAAAAATCATCAGATAAAGCTGATGCTGTTTTATTGAATATTTTTTTGACTTCACTGCTACTTTGGTCTCGGCTTCAGGTTTCTTGGGCAGATTATTCATTTGGACCCCCAAATGTACAAACCTGCGGCTGCAATGAAGAACAAGATTTCTCCAGCTGTGAATATTTGAAGTGTCTCCATTTTCATTCCTTTCTTGGTTAACCAGCCCCGGTGGTTGGGAGGGGAGACCACCAGGGCTAGGAGCGAAGCCGTAAAGGGAGAGGAACCTACAACTCGCTCTGCTCGACAGATCGATGCCTCGACCTGTTGTGAGATGTTTGGCAGAGACATGTGCAGCCAGTTTGAGAGATATTTGCAGTTAGTGTGATTGATTATGCAGAATATGTGCAGAAGCGTTATTTCACTTTGAGATACTCATGAGTCTGTGCCAGTTTTGCACAAAGTGATGGAGCTAATTTGATGCAAAGACTGATGATTGTTGATGACGAACCGGAAATTTTAAACCCGTTGCAATCTATGCTTGAGGCAGAGGGTTATCGCATAGACGCTTTTGGCTCCCCTCTTAAGGCGATAAGCCACTTGAAAAGAAACGAAATTGCATTGGCAATTTGCGATATTAAAATGCCGGAAATGAGTGGTTATGATCTCTTAAAAGAACTCAGAGTGATTAAGTCCAATCTACCTGTAATTTTTTTATCTTCAAAGGATGAAGAGCAAGACCAAATTATAGGTTTTACGCTTGGCGCTGATGATTATGTAACCAAACCTTTTAGCAAACACCTTTTACTGGCGCGCGTTGCTGCGGTCTTGCGTCGCCATGTTGATGCCTCGGTTAAGGGCAAATCTTCTCAGATTATTGCGGGCGATTTGGTCATAGACCAAAGTCGCCATTTGGTATCTTGGAGGGAGTTTCCGATAGATCTTACAGTTACAGAATGTCTTTTGCTTGCAGCTTTGGCAGAACGACCCGGTTTGGTGAAAAGCCGCAGTCAGCTTATGGATGCAGCTTATGCAGGTGCCATTCATGTGACAGATCGGACCATAGACAGCCATGTCCGCAATATTCGCCAAAAACTTAAGTCTAGCGATGAAGACTGTTCCATAATCGCGACAGTCCATGGTTTGGGCTATAAGTTGAAAGCCGACTGATGGTGTTTCGCAGTATCTTCGTAAAGATATTTATTATCCTGATCGTTATAAATGCGGCGCTTTGGGCATTTATCTTTTTGACCGAGGATACGGCTTACTCTGAAATTAATAACAAACGCAGCGCGTTATATTCTCAAGGTGTTCTAGTTTCTGAAATCGTGAAACCCACATTGCTTAGAACAGATTTGAGCCGTTTTGATAAAATGATTGAGATTACCAATACGCTCAATCAACTAGATACGGTTTTGTCGGATGCTTTAGAAATCCGTCCCTTCTTCATTGATGAGGTCAACGATGATGGATTTGCATTTTTTCAAACTAACAATCCCTATCGGGAAAGCAAAATTATTGTTTCTGAAATTATATCAGAAGGGCCAAAACTGGCAGAGCAACCTAAGCTACCGAAAATTGCGGAGCTTTTGTTTTATTCTTATAAGAGATTAGTGGATTTCAACCTGCTTACTGATCCTATCGTGTATCGTCGAGCAAGATTTTCTGCGCAGTACCACCTGATTGAAGCAAATGCGGATGGGTATGAATTACGATATGCCATGCCGATTAAGTTTGACAAAAAGACAATCGCTATTGTGGATCTAAAAGATGCGTATCACCTGCGTGAGATATATCTAAAAGATAACAATGCGCGTCTGTGGGTTTTGATTGGATTATCGGGCATAACTTTATTAATCGGTTCGGTCTTTGCCTTTTCATTGGCGTTTCCGTTGCGACGGCTTTCAAGGCGGTTAAACAAAAAACTGACATCTGATGATGTGGCGCAGCACCTTACGGATTTTCGAATCCAAAGCCTTGAGAAGCGCAAAGATGAAATTGGTTTGGTCTATAAAAACCTCATAAAATTGAATGATAATTTAGCGCGCATCTTTGCGGATAAAGAGCGGTTTGCTGCTGATATTTCCCATGAGATCAAAAATCCGGTTTCCTCAATTATTGCGCATACCGAAGTAATAAAAGGCAATCTGAATGATCAGGAAAAGGTGCAGGGCACTATTACAACCATTCAGAAACAAGCAATTCGGATCAATAAGCTTGTTAGTGAAATATCAGAGGCTGCAACAGTTGATCATGAGCTCGTGGCAGCCAAGAGGGAGCAATTCAACCTGTCGGTTCTACTCAATGATCTTGTTGATCATTTCCGTGAAGCCAAAGCTACTCCGGGCGTGAAAATAATGTCTGATATTGCACCAAATATACAATTTGTTGGTTTGCCGGATCGTTTTGCACAAGTGGTCATCAACTTAATCGAGAATGCGATTAGCTTTGCTAGGCCAAGAGGCACAGTTACAATTTCTTTAAAGAGGCGCTGGATGAAGGATCTTACTTTGTCTGTGGAAGACACAGGGCCAGGAATTCCAGAAGAACAGCTAGATAAAATTTTTGAAAGATTTTTCACCCATCGTGAAGGCACCGCAGAAGAGGATGCGAGTTCAGGATTAGGTTTGTTTATTGTGAAGCAGGTCGTTGAGGCCCATGGCGGCAAAGTATCTGTAAGTAATGTACGTCAAGGGGGCGCGAAGTTTTCAATATCGCTAAAAGCTTAGCACTGTCTGGAGTTTTCCAAAGAGTTTCTGGCGCTAACTAGCCAGTTCTTCAACGCTTCATCTGCTCCCAGACCAATGCCCCTGACGCCATAGAGATGAATTTCAAAAATGGCGGATTTATTTACTTCATCGGTGTCATTCCAAAAGCCGCCATTCTTAAGCACGTGCTGCCGAACCACACTTATTGGGTCTGTGGAATTCATGATTTCTTTTATTAGGCCATCGCCTTTGTCGAAGTTTAACATTTCAAACTCCAAGTCTGTTTTTCCTTTTTACGAACCCGTATTTGGTAACGCTGTTAAAAATTTCAAGGGTATGAAAAGGGGCTCCAATTGAAATGAATTTTATTCCATTAGGGCCCCTGATTTTATCGCTAAATTAATATCAGAAATACATATGTTAAGAAGTGCATAAAAGGATGTGGTTCATCCGCGATCTCTGATGTTGTCTCAATCGGCATCGACTTCGTGGACATATCAGTCACTTCAGGCAAAATGTCTTCCGGCATCACGCCTGCAACAACTGCTGAACCCAACAAAATCAATGCTACTGTTGAAATCATAGTCTTCATAATAGGTCTCCAATCACTAGGTCAGGATGAAAAAAGCCCCTGACTGCGTGCGACCTAAAACTACGCCGCCAGGGGAAGTTATGAGGCCGGTAGGAAGGGCCCAACTTGCGTCAGATTTCTTCTGACGCTCATGTTATGATTGGATGTTTTGCAGCTAGAATGATGGTTTTGTGCAAATTGTAAGAAAAGGTTTGCAGGTTTTGTGCAATTGATTTTTTAGTAGTTAATCCTGGCTTGTAATAATAAAACTTGATTGGGCTTTAGAATTAACTGTGCCATTCTTTGAGACAACGTTAGGTGTGGACATGAAAATACAGAAGGCGGCCTCTGAAGTTTTTAGGTCTTTAAACTCTGCAGTGCAGATTGAACCTTTTTCGAAGCGAGGAATTCGATTTTCCCAGGAAGAGGCATACGCTGTTGCCAGAGAAGTCGCGACGATGAGAGGCGGTCATGTGCTGGGGCGTAAGATTGGTTTTACCAACCGATCCATTTGGCCGATTTATAATGTTCATGAACCTATTTGGGGCGTGATAACTGATAAAACGATAGAATATGCGTCTGGAAATCAGGTGACGGTAAATCTGTCAGGATTTTGTGAACCGCGGTTAGAGCCTGAAATTGTATTAGGACTGAATAGAGCTATCCCTAAAAGCCCATCCATAAGTGACATCGTGGATTGTGTCGCATGGATAGCACCCGGTTTTGAAATAGTAGATTCTGTTTATCCAAATTGGGATTTCGCTTTAGAAGACACTATCATCTCGGGCGGATTGCATGGTCGATTGATCGTGGGGCAGAAATATGACCCTCCTGAAAATCTAGAAGAAATATTAAATTCAATTAGTGTTGAATTATTTCTAAATGATAAAATCAGGGAAGAGGGGCTAGGAAGCAACGTGCTTGATGGACCCATTTCTGCATTGAAATATTTGCAAAAAGGTATCGAAAATCACAACGGTGAGCCAGAATTAAAACCTGGAGATGTTGTGACTACAGGCACTCTTACTGATGCAATGCCAATTTTAGCAGGTGAAGAATGGAGTGCGGTGTTCTCAGGCTTCACAACTATGCATCTGTCGATAAAATGTATTTAGTACAGGCATGATAAAATGATGGGTAAGTTTATACTCGGGATTGGGATGTAGAAATTTCGAGGTTAGTTTTTTAGGCCAAATCTTATGGATAAAGCAGACATTGTGATAATTGGCTCTGGCGTGGGTGGTTCAGCGGTGGCTCATCAACTGGCTGGAAGTGGTGCTAAGATATTAATTCTTGAGCTTGGTGATTTCTTACCAAATGAGCCTGAAAACAGTGATCCAAACGCAGTGTTCCTAAAATCCCGTTACAAAACTCAAGATCAATGGACGGATGCCGAAGGCAAGCAATTCAGGCCTGGCCAGTATTACTATGTTGGAGGTAATACGAAGTTTTACGGGACCGCAATGTTTCGCTTTCGTGAAAGTGATTTTGATGCCACGCAAATAGATGGAACCTTGTCCCCAGCGTGGCCAATTTCTTATCAAGACCTTGTACCCTATTATAAAGCTGCCGAAAACCTTTATGGAGTTCGTGGTGAGGCGGGGGTTGATCCAACGGAGGCAGAACGCGATAGTTTTACACATCCTCCAATTCCGCATGAACCTGTTATAGAGGAGCTTGAAAAACAATTTATTAAAGCTGGTTTGAAACCTTTTCATATGCCTTCTGCTGTGGATTATGGACCAGGCGGTAGGTGCCGGCGCTGTGGCAGTTGTGATGCTTTCGTCTGCAGGTTTGATGCAAAAGGCGATGCAGAAACACGAGTATTGAAACCGATTTTAGAACATCCAGATGTTAGGTTGGAACGTGGAGCGAAGGTTCTAAAGTTAATCACTGATGTTGAGGGCAAACAGATAGTAGCTTTAGAAATGCTACAACATGGAGAACTTAAACGTGTAGAAGCGCCCTTATTCGTTTTGAGCGCAGGTGCTATAAACTCTGCTTTGATATTGCAGAGATCCTCTAATGAACATTTTCCAAACGGCCTTGCTAACCGATCTGGCATAGTCGGACGAAATTTGATGAACCATCATCTGACTGGCTTGATGGGTGTTAAGCCGTTTAAAAGAAATGACACAAAATTTCCTAAAACCCTTTCAGTAAATGATTTTTACCATGGTATCCCTAATGATGCTGACGCAAGAGGCAACATTCAGATGCTAGGCAATATTAAAGGTGAAATGATCCGATCAGCATATACTTCTGTCCCTAAATTCCTTGCAAACTGGTTGGGGCGTCACTCCGTTGATATTTTGGTCATGTCTGAAGATTTGCCAAATTCAGAAAGTCGGGTGAGACTTCTCAAAAACGGTGCGGTGAAAGTTGAGTACAAACCAGGCGCCAAGTCCGCGCACCAGCGTTTTGTTCGTCATGTAAAGAAAGTTTTTGAAAAAGCCGGTTTTCCATTCGTATTGCAACATAGTTTTGGAATTCATGCGCCCTCGCATCAAAGTGGTACAATCAGAATGGGAGATGACCCTAAAACTTCGGCTTTGAATGCTTTTTGTCGCTCTCACGATCATTCAAATTTATACGTGGTAGATGGTAGTTTTTTTCCATCCTCTGCTGCTTTGAATCCAGCTTTGACTATTGCCGCTCAAGCTTTGCGTGTTGGTGAACATATACGTAGATCTGTTATTAAACTTTGACTTTTTTGTTGTTTGGAGCGCAGTATTTCGCTGTTCTTACGATTTAAATTCCCTGTTAAATTTGAAGGCACAATCCTCATTAGCCAATAAACCTTGGACTTTGAGTGATAATTAGAAGCCATTTTTGTTGATTTTCCCTGTTTATTTCCCTGTTAACAGGGAAATTTGCGAGAGCAGGGAGCTTTCAACACTCAGCACAGCGCCACTTCCTCAGTTAATCTCAAGCTAACCCACTGTTTTCCAACGATATCCTTGTCGGGTTATCTGGGGAGACCACCGCGTGGGCCACCAAAACGCACACTATTTGAAACTCAAAGGGAAGACCTATTACTTCTCCCGTAGAGTTCCCAAGCGCCTTCAAAGGCACTGCTCAAGAGATCGTATCGAGGTCTGCCTACATACATCCTCTAGACATCAAGCTGCTCGATATTCGATTATCCTCAGCTCACAGTTGGAGGATCAGTGGGCGGTCTTGAAGCGTAGAGACATCAGTCAATGTCTATGGACATACTTTGAGACAGATCAACGGCTCAACCCTACGAACGGCCCTATGACTGCAGACAACTCTACGACAGATGCTCCACGGCTTTCTGAGGCTACTCAGACTTATGTGTTCATGAAGGGCGCCAATCGATCTTCGACCTTTGCTTCAGGGGTTCAGCGGTCTGTAAGATATCTAGTGGACGCCACTGTAAGCCGTAAGTCTTTTGATTAAGAAATTGAATGGAGCATGGTATATCCTAATTTCTCTACCAACGGACACAGCTTACTTTTTTAACCTTGCCTTGCAAGCGGCTCCAGAGATGCTTTTTATTTATGTATTAAGAACAGAAAGAACACTAGAATGCCCAAGTGGTTTGTTCCAAAATTCACCCGCAAATGAGCCGAGAGCGATTTGAAATTGTTTCCCAAACTTTGGCTTGCTATGAAGTAATATTCCAATTGAAGAAAGTGGACCTCGATGAATGAGCCTCTTGTTTTTCTGCCAGGAATGATGTGCGATGCGCGCCTTTTTCTGCCCCAGATTGCCGCCTTTTCAAAGAAAGTTCCAATCCTCGTAATGCCGCTATATGGGCACGATACAATCGCCGGCTTGGCGCGCCATATTTTGCATCTAGCGCCCCCGAAATTTTCCCTCATAGGGCTTTCGATGGGTGGAATTGTGGCGATGGAAATCATGCGGCAGATGCCCCAAAGGGTGGTGCGCCTGGCCTTGATTGACACCAATCCAATGGCGGATGCAACAGATCGGGCGGCAATACGCCAAAAGCAAATTAAACAAGTGCAGGCTGGAAAGCTGCGTTCGGTTATGCGGGATGAAATGAAGCCGAATTATTTAGCAAAAGGATCAGAAAGAGCGCGCATTCTCAAGTTATGTATGGATATGGCTGAGGCTTTAGGCCCGGCCGTGTTCACAGAACAGTCTATTGCCCTTCAGTATCGCAGAGATCAATGCGAAACCCTCAAGGCAATTAACGTTCCGACTGATATAATGTGTGGAGAGGATGACCGGCTTTGCCCCGTTTCTAGGCATGAATTCATGCATGATCTAATCGCGGGTTCGACCCTCTCCATTATCCCCGGCGCAGGCCATTTGCCAACGCTCGAACAGCCTAAAATTACAAACAGGATATTGGAAAAATGGCTGAGAATGTGATCCCCGCGGATTTACTTGCGCTGCTGCGGCAGGTGGATACACCAACAGTGTGCAATGCAATCGAAGTGGCGCAAGGAAAGCGCGGCTTTAATCGTTTCACGCGCGGCACAATGCAACATTCTAAACCCGGTGATCCCGCGATGGTGGGTTTTGCCAGAACTGCGAAAATTTCAGGCCTCTTGCCCACCCGTGAACCAGCGGATGTTATCCGCGCACGGCGTATGGATTACTTCAGATCAATGGCCGCAGGACAAGGCCCAAGATTGGCTGTGATAGAGGATATTGATTATCCCAATTGCATTGCCGGTTGGTGGGGTGAGATTCATGTGGCCGTGCATAAAGGGCTTGGGCAGGTAGGCGCTATAACCAATGGCGTGATGCGCGATTTAGACGTGATGGATGCGGGCTTTCCGGTTTTGGCTGGATCGATTGGTCCAAGCCATGGATTTGTTCATGTGGTTGAAATCGGGGGGCCTGTAAGCCTCATGGGCATGCATATATCACAAGACGAGTTGATGCATGCGGACAGGCACGGGGCGATCGTTATCCCAAACGAAATCATTGCGGATCTCAAACAAGCCATCGAAACAGTCATCGCAAACGAAGCGATAGTTCTAGGTCCTGCGCGCGCACCTGGCTTTGATATTGAGAGGCTTGAAAAAGTATGGGCTGAGTTCGAAGCCGCCAGAACCTAGAATCTCGATGGCAGAGAGACGTGATTGGTTGGCGGCGAGAAATCACTTATTACAGTAGGGTCCCAGACTTGGCTTCGTTTCACATCTAGGGCCGCAGTTGCCATACGTCGTGTGCTGAACGAATATCGAGCTTCGTTGAGTTCGCCCTACAAAATAGTGAAGAGATCAGCAAACTTTAATGATCAGTTCTAGGCTAAGGATTGACCATTTATCGCAGGAATGCGACCCCCCCATTTAAAAGAGAGGTAAAATGTACCCATTTCTTCGGATGGCGAAAGAGCTGATAAAAACTAGCCTTGCGTCAAAATTAAAAGTAACTGACGTACATGTGTCACACCATATATGCTGGCCTTGGGATTTAGATACGTTCGCAGAGTTGAATAATGGTAGAACCCTAACGCTGTTTGACTTAGGTCGCTTCGGTCTCGCCCAACGCACTGGCGTGACGGATGTACTACGCAAGCATAAATGGGGTCTTACGACAGCAGGGGCAAGCACTCGTTACCGCCACCGGATCAAAGTTTTTGAACGGATCGAAATGCGCAGCAAGCTGGTGTTTTGGGATGAGAGATTTCTTTATATTGAACAAACTATGCTGAAAAAAGATGGTCGATGCGCGAACCATATACTTTTTCGGGGAGGGGTTGTTGATAAAAAAGGCCTCGTTTCGACCTTCAGGATTACCGAGGCATTGGGCTACTCGGGAGACGCGCCGCCCTGTCCAAGCTGGGTGTCAGAATGGATAGCACACGAGAGTAATCGGCCCTGGCCACCTTCAGTTGCAACTTAATCAGCCTCACTGTTTCCTCAGCGGGGGCTTTTAAAATTTTGCGTCGGGTATGGTGGGCAGGTGCATAAAGAGTTTACGATGTCTTACCGCCTCGGTGTTTCAAGGATGATACTCGGATAACCGTAACCCCATGTGAAAATGCGTACGGCAATCTACCCGTCACACCCGAGCCCCGTATAGCTGTGTTTTGAGCTTCACTGCTACTTACCCTCGGGTGATAATATTCACCCCAAGAAGTACACATGAGCGTGTTTCAGTGTGTAAAATGCCACCATATGCACCCGTAATGCCTGATAATACAGTCTATATGGACATTACGAGGGTGCTTAGAGTATTCGCCAGGGGGGGGCTTGGCGCGGTACAACCCTAAACCAAGCCCACACGAAAAGCTCACTGTATCGTCATATCATTGGTGCCACTGTATCACAGGGTGTCATAAACGCTTATTATCAATTGCCTAATGCGATACCGCGCTTGGATTAAGCTGTATCAAACAGTGTCTTTAAGAATGAACTGTATCGTGTTGCTGTTCTGCTAAAACTAAACACCCTTTGGAATTTATGATGGTAACAAGAAAAGGAGATTACCATCATGCGTAACGCCATCCATGCTGCTTGCAGTTGCGGGCAGTATCTGTCGTCTTGCCCCGGTTCGGCTGTTAAAGCAGCGCTGGGGTTGCCCGAGGGGCGGATGTTCATCCGCACTTTATCTGTAGCATCTTTGCTGCGCAGGGGTTTCTGGCTCATCTTCCTTTCATCAGAGTATTGATGCACCATAAATTCTGTTTGCTTAAAGCAAGATTTCCACCCCAAAAGAGCGGGCGTTGGACACAGCGCCCTCAAAAGATTAGGAAGGCGAGCTGCACTATGCCTCTCAAAACGCATATTTTCAAAGCTGGAAATTTGAAATCGAGAACGAAGCGTGCGTAAGGTTTAGTTGTTTCGAAAATGATAAGGTTTAAGGCCCGATTGAAACCAATTTAAAAAACTAACAATCGAATAAACCGGTTTTCTCGTGGCTTTGGCTATATCATGCGCATAGGGCGCTAAGTTGGTGCATTCTAATACGATTGCTCCAATCATGGGTCCAGAACTTACAAGCCGTTCGGCGCTGAGACAAACGTCTTTTCTGCATGCGTCTATATCAATGTCATTTTTATTATTGAATATCATTTCGGCAAACACACTGTTTCGGGGAAGCCCGGTAATCGCCGTATTGGCACGCGCGCCACAGGCCACCAAATGTTCTGGGGTGAGATTTTTTTCTGAAATTGTTAAAACGCCTGCCTCTTGCCCAGCGGGTAACATGGCTTCGATCATGGGAAGCTGCATCAAAGGCGAACTGGCGAAGGGTACGCCCAACGCGTCTTTCAACTCAGTTTGTATCAAACCCAAAAAGCCACAAGATGTGGTTAATCCCGAACAGCCCTGCAAAATCAGCTGATGGCCTGCCTTTATAAACTCGGGCAGTAAAAGGCGGGGGTCATCTTCGATCACCTGGCTTGCAGAGGCGCCGTGGACCACGCGCATATGCACAGGAAAATCCCAGGTCTCTTTATGCCCGATATCCCCCAGCACGCGGGGAAATTTTGTATCCAGCATAAGAATGCCGATCGCTGCCTTGCCCATCTATCGCCTCCCTATAACCGCGTAATGACGTGCTTTCCTGCGCTATAGGGCTGAAGCCTCTCTAAGAGCAGTTCCAAAAATTCCTTGCCCACCTGTGACAAGGGCCGCGTTGCCGAGGTAATCACCGCCATCTCCATTTCTATGAGGGGATCAAAACGGCGCGTTACAAAGCGATCATCGGCGTCAAACTCTAACCCAAAGCGATCCACAAGCGCGATCGCCATATCTTCTTTCACAAAGGCTAGTAAATTCTTGAACAAATGGGAATGTATGCGCGCATTCAACGCAATGCCAGCGGCGTCAAAGGCGTCTTTCAGGCGCCGCTGAGAAATATGGTCAGGCCCCATAATGACGAAGGGTTCATTTTGCAAAATCTGAGGGTTAAGGACATGATGCTGCGTCAGAGGGTTGTTTTGATGCAGCGCAATACGGGTTTCGACGCGCAGCGGATATATATTCAACGCGTCGTAAAGCAGAGGCATTTCACAAATTCCAATTTCAAAAAGCCCCGAAATGATCCACTCTTGAATTTTTGTACTGTATTGCGACTGAAACGAGATATTTATCTCAGGCTTGTCATGTGCAAATTCCGCAATAAGCTTAGGAATAAAGCCAAAGGACATAGAATGTTGAGAGGCCACCTGCAGATGGCCGATTTGTTTGTTTTGCAGATCAACAACCGTTTGTGCAACGTGATCAAGCCCGCGCACCACTGTTTCGATCTCACGATACATCAGTTGGGCTTCTGGAGTTGGT
>ENA-OUOG01001982-OUOG01001982.1-marine-metagenome-genome-assembly--contig:-NODE-1982-length-22357-cov-5.846679_pt1 | contig 22357 bp, 8 predicted proteins | sample MGYA00248635_ERZ508505 | MGnify/ENA primary metagenome ERZ508505 (study PRJEB26176, sample SAMN06267871) | marine metagenome | isolation source: Saanich Inlet, British Columbia, Canada | place: Pacific...
TCGTTTTCGTCGAAGTCACATTTCGCGCGATTTTCTTCAACTTGGACGCGTCGTCGTCGGCGGCTGAGTGTTTGCGTCGGCGCGGCGCTCGTCGTCATGCGTAGTGACGCCGGTTCACGAAAGATTCCCTAATCCCCGATCCTCCCGACCACTCCCGCTCCATAGCGAGGGCCCTAAAATCGTCCGGTGTCGGTGGTGTCCGAGCGCTCGGTGTGAGTACCACGACGCCGTGAACGCAACGGCGCTTCGATTTCTAGCGTCAGCTTCGATTGCATTCTCGCGTCCGCGTCTCGAAACACACCCTCGACCCTCGAACTAAAAACACGCGTCTCGCCGCGTCGCGTTCGTCTCGCGCGCTCGTCTCGCCGCTCACCTCCTGGCGCGTTTCTTCCCCTTCCCGGCACCCTCGCCCGCGGTTCCCGCCGACGCGCTCTTCCCGTCCAGAGAGAACAGCAGATCGAGCTCCCCCGCGCGAAGCCGCTGCCGGTCAGCCTTCAGGTGGCCGGCCACCTCGCCTTTGGTCATGTTCGACGTCGACGCCGCGGCGCGCTCGCGCGCCGCCTCGTCCTCGCCCTCCGGCGCCTGCGCGGCCCTCGCCTTGAGAAGCTTCACGATGTTGCTCTCCACGGAGTTCTTGACGATCAGGTGCTTGACACACACCTCGTTGCGCTGGCCCATGCGCCAGGAGCGGCCGATGGCCTGCTCCGTGAGCGCCGGGTTCAGCGCGGGCTCCACGAGGAACACGTGCGTCGCCGAGGTCAGGTTGATCCCCACGGCGCCGGAGCGCATGGACAACAAAAACACGGTGGTCGGGGGATCCTTCTGGAACGCCGCGATCGCCTCCGCGCGCTGCTTCAGCGGCATCGACCCGGAGACGGTGCGAAACCCGAAGCCCTCCTCGGGCAAGCGCGTCTGCAGCCAACGCAGGGTCGACGTGAACTGCGAGAAAATCAAAGCCTTGTTCGCGCCGTTCGCCGCGCGCATCGCGCGGAGCTCCGCGACGAGCGCGCGCAGCTTGGAGTCGGACTGAATCACCGCGGGCTCGGCGGGGGGGTCGGCGTCGGGCGCGGGCGCGTCGCGGGCGTTCCCGGCGGCGAGCGCGGCGACGGGGACGTCGTCGTCGGGCGCGCCGGCGCCGGCGCCGGCGCCGGCGGGAACCTCCGCGGGCGCGGGGCGCCGGCGAACAACCGCCGACGCGTCGATCAACGCGCGGCAGCCAACCTGAGGGCACTCGCACGTAGCGCTCGCCGCGTCGGCTCCGCCTCGCCCGCGCCCGCGCCCGCCGCCGCGCCCGCGCCCGCGCCCGCGTCCGCGGCCGCGGCCCGCGCCGGCAGCCTCTACGACGCGCGCGGTCGTCTCGAGGAGGCAGTCCGTGCAGAAGAAGTGCCCGCACCCCGTGCGCACGGGCGAGTCACAGAGCTCGCCGCAGACGCCGCACGCCTTGTCGGCGCCGTCCGCGGGCGCGGGAACCACGGGCTTCGCGTCCACCGCGCCGCGCGTCGCGCCATCCGGGGCGTCGTTGCCGAGACCCTCCCCCGCGCGCGGCGCGGCGTTTTCGTCGCCGCTTCCCGGATCGTGCTTCATGGGTCGTGCTTCTCCGCCGGCGCGCTTCACGTCGCCCGCGCCGCCCGCGCCGCCGGCTTCGCGCTCGCGACGTCGGGCCTGCGGCCCGTCGAGGGCGAGGTCCTCCGCGGTCAGGCTGCCGCCGCTGCACAGCCTGCGCAGCGGCGTCAGCAGCGACATGATGGACAGCAGCTTGGAGGAGATGAACGCGTCGCCGCGCGCGGCGTACTCCGCCTCGTACCTCGCCCGCGCCGCCGCGTGCACCTCCTCGTACTTGGCGCGTTCCTCCCGGTCCAGCGTGACCTCCACGGTGGTCTCGGTCTTCGCGGGGAGCTCGAGGATCTTGCGCCCGCCCAGGGTCTGGTTCTTGGAGTGGCGCACGGTGATGGAGGCCATCAGCTCCACGGCCAGAACCGGGCTTCGGCCCATCGCGGAGCCCGCGCGGGACAGCGGGCCCTTGAACCAGGCGTCAAACAGGTTGCGAATCTGCGCCGGGAACGCGCCGAGGAACTTCAGCTGACCCTGCAGATCCGTCGCGTCCGAGCCCATGGGCGTCCCGGTGCACGCCCAGCGACGCGCCGCGCGCAGCTCGTGGCACGCCTTGGACTGCGCGGTGGCCGCGGACTTGGCCATGTGCGCCTCGTCCAGCACCACGCGGTACCACTCGATCCTAGCCGTCGGGTGGTTCAAACCAAACTTCCCGCGGTCCGCCGCGATGGTCTGGTACGTCGTCACCACCAGGTCGAACTCGTTCGCCAGACGCGCCGGGTCGCGGATGCGCTTCTGGCCGTGGTACATGTGGATGCGCAGCCCGCTGGCGTCGTCCAGCTTCGAGCGCGCCTCGTCGATCCACTGGCCCACCAGCGACACCGCGCACACCACAAGCGTCGCGGTGGAGCGGAACTCGCGCGCGAACCGCGGAACGCCGTCCGGCGCCGCCACGAGAGACATGTCGTGCTCGCTCGGGCTCGAAATAGTCGACCCGGGGAGGTCGCCGCGCCGCGCCCAGTCGGCGGGGGGCGGGTTGGAGAGCGCCAGAGCCAGCACCTCCACCGTCTTCCCCAGGCCCATCTCCTCGCACAGGAACCCGCCCTTGGGCAGCGCGGGGCACGCCCCCGGCGGGAACACGGCGCGGAAGAACGGCGAGAACCACGCGGGCTCGCCGTCGACGAGCAAAGAGGGCAGAGGCAACCACATCATGTGCCGCATGCCCCCGGGGGCGGCTTCCAGCTCCAGCATGCGGTCCAGCGACTGGAGCTGGTACTCGCGGAGCTCGACGGCGAGACCCGGGGGTTGCTTCGCCGCGGCGCGCTCGGGCATCTCCAGTCGGCGCATGAAGTCCGAGATGGACCGCGCGCCGCCGTCCGCGCGCGCGCGCGCGGAGACGTCGTGGAACTCGCGCATGCGGTCGCCCCAGAGCAACGTCGTGAGCGTCTCGTACAGCGCCTCGCCCTTGGCCACCTCGCCGTGTTGGTGGGTCCTCAGGCTCGGGTCGCTGTGCCAGTAGCTCCACTCCGCCTTGCGCCCGACGACGTACGACAGCGCGTTGGACACGTCCGAGAGTCGGCAGTCGCGATTCACTTCCAGCAGCGAGCGGCACGTCCACGCGTGCGGGCCCTCGAACAGGCGAAGAGCCTCGTTCGGGTCCGCGGGTTTGGCGAAGGACTCGTTCCGCACGTACACCGCGATTTCGAGATCGGCGCGGGACGACGACGACGACGACGACGACGCGCGCACCGACGTCGCCGTCCGCGCGAGCGGCTGGAAGGGTTTCCAGCGCAGCCGGCTCGGATTGCGCGAGGCGGGGTTCCGGGCCCAGTCCAGCGGCTTCACCTCGACGTGGAACGACATCGAAGCGCGCATGAGCTCCTCCACGATGCGCTGGGACCGGGCGAGCGCGAGGTCCTCCAGCGACTGGCGCCGGTACAGCTCCGGAAGCGACGCGTCGTCGGCGACGGCGCTCGGGTGTTTCTCCGCGCCCCCGGGAAGCAGATCCGAGTCCCGCTTCACCGCCTCCCGCGCCGCCTCGGCCATCGATGCCAGGTCGAACACCGCGGTCACGCCGTGCACCAGGTACCCCGTGCCTCCCCACGGACTGTTCACCAAGTCGCGCCCGATGACCGACCGAGGCTTCTCGGCGAAACTCCAACGCGCGTTGCGATCGGGCGCGTTCTTCCGCCTCGAGCGCGTGTCCTCCAGCGCCGTCGACTCGACGCGGAACTGCGGGGTGCGCGTGTACGCCTCCGAGGTGTGCATCAGGAACGGGACGGGGAGGTTTTCGACGCCGACGCCCGGAACCGCGCGGCGCTTGCCTTTGCCCGCCGGCGCGGGCGACGCGGCGGCGGCGGCGGGCACGCACGCCTCGAGAACCCGTTTCACGCGGACGGCGACGTCATCCGCCTGCGCGTCTCCCCCGACGCTCCACGTGTTTCCATTTATGGCTTCCTTGACTTCCTGTAAGGTCGTGGGCACGATGATGGGGATCCCGAGCGTCCCGAGGCTGTGCCTGATCGCCAGCTGGGACCGGTGGTAATCGCTGGCGTTCCGCCCTTGGTAGCCGTAAAACTCGTCTTCTTCGGCGTACGCCGCCCTTTCGTTCCTCGCGTCGAACGACGCCTCCGCCGCTTCCTGCTTCTTCGCGTCCGCCGCGAACGCCTTGAAATCGAAGTGGTACACCGGGGCCACGACCGCGAGATGCTTCGCGTCTTTCGGCAACACGTACGCCACGAGCACGTCGCGGCAGCCGCTTCTGTCCGGCTCGACGCGACCCACGCCCAACCCGCGGTTGCTGTGCTTGAAAGCGTACCCGGATTTCGGGGGGAACGCGCGAGCGAACCCTTTCACGCCGCGCGCGGGTTTTGACATGAACGACTTGTCGCGCGAGGTGTACACGTGCGAGATCTTGCACTCGGCGGAATGGTAAGAGCCGTCGTTGCTCAGCGCGGCTTGCGGCTTGAACACGGCGGTGGCCAGCAGCACGGTTTCGAAGGGAGACACATCGCACGTCTCGCGAATAGCCTCAACGAGGGTCCCCACCGTGGCGCCCACCGCGACGTCCACCGCGATGTCGCGCGGCCGGCGACTAGCGCTCGCGCTCGCCGAGTCCACCACCAGCACGCGCACGGAGACGCGCTCGCGCGGCTCCGGCTCCCCGGGCCGCATCATCGGCAACACGTCCAAGTACTTAGGCGTGCTGTTCGAGCTGTACCGATCCCCGTCCGTGTTCAGAAGGTTCATGAGCCCGAAGTGCGCGCCCGTGTCGCCCATGCGCTCGGTCACGTACTTGCACATCGCGTCGTGGCTCGAGGTTCGCACGCCGAACCGCGCGCCGCGGCCGAGCTTCGCGTCCAGCGTCGCCGCGGTGTGCCCGGGCCTGAGCGCGACGGGCACCTTCACGACGCCGAGCAGGGAGACGCAAGGGAGCGTCGCGGGGTCGGGCATCTTCGTGATCACCGGAGGGCGGTTCGCCGTCTCGTTCGCCCGGCTCGGGATTTGCATCATGGGAGCAGCCTGGGCCGCGCCGGGCGCCGCCGCCGGCGCGGCGTCGGCGCGGGGAACGTCGTTCGCGGCGCGAGCCGCCGCGCCGCCGGACTGGATGCGGCGGCGCATGGCGTCCCACTGGTGCGTGCCAGCCTTCGCGTCGCAATGGATCGCCCAGTCGCGGCACGGCGCCTGCACGTCGCAGCAGTAGCACCTGCGCGGGGTCGCGGCCGGGACGGGGAGGTCAGGGTCCGGCGCGAAAAAAAAAATAACGCGAGATGGGGGATTTTCGCCGCGACTGACGCGCGTGACTGGGCACACTCGAAACCGCCCTCTCGGAGCGCGCGAGCGGACGATCGGGAGAGGGAAAAGGCGCGCGGTGCGTCGTTCGCGTCGTACCAGCAGTTGGGGCAGTGCGTGCGGTGGTTCGTGGTCTCGAACTTGAACACGGCGCACGCGTGTCGCGGGTGCGGGTAGTCCACCAGCGCGTCGTCGCCCACCATGCCTGTGAGGCGAGGGAGGGAGGAGGAGGGAAGAGGCGGTCGAGGAAGGGAAGACGCTTCTGTCAGATCTCGGATTCGGAACGACCGGCGAGCGCGCGCTGCCGCTGAAATCGAGGCGAACGGCGGGCTGCGCGTTCCAGCGAGCGATGCGCGGCATCGAAGATGACGGTCGGCGCGCGAGGTGTCGCGCGATACGGAAGCGGGCGCGTGGTGGGCGCCGACTTCGCGGAGAGGAAGGGGTGCCAACATATTAGCGGGAGCGCACCGGTGACTATCACGTCGTCATCGTCGTCGCCAGCAGCAGCCTCAGGGGCGCGTATCTGGCGATTGACGGTGACCTCCTCAACGTCCGGCTCCGCCTGCATCGCAGGAGCTTCATCCTCGCTGCTGTCCAGCAGCTCCACCACCTCGATGTCCACCATGGCTCGCGCGCGCACCCGAAACTCGGGGCGCGCGGCGAACAGTGGCGAAACCGCAGTGCGAATCCGCGACGAGTGCGATTTTCGGAAAACGTGCGTTCATCACCACAGACCCTGATAACACTGGAAAAAAGTCGAAGAAGGCGATCTATCTGTCGTCTCGGTCGGCGCGTCTTCTTTCTGTCGATCGGCGAGCGAGAGCGCGACGCGGTGACAAGCTTGTCTCGGAGGGCGAAGCGGCTGAGACGTACGTGATGCGAGACAGAGGAGGAGGAGGACGAAGACGACGCGTACTTCTTTTGTCGATAGTTTCGGTTCGTTACAAAAAAGTCGAACCGCGCGCGGCCACGCCGGATCCGCGCACCGAGCTACGCGACGTTCGCCAATCGGCAAACGCACTCTCGAAACCCTCACTCGAAACGGCTTACTTCAGCTTCTTCTTGATGCGGAGCTGGTTCGTGTGCCCGCACTTCTTCTTGCGGCAGTTCACGGCGCGCGCGTGGAGGCGGGCGTAGCACCTGGAGGAGCGGAGGAAGAAAAACGGACGGCGGGTCAGCGGCTGGCGCTTCAAAACTTCAAAACGTGTGACTCCCCGGAATGACCGCCGCGGCGGGTGCGATATCCGCCGCGAGGCAAAGTGAAAGGGCAGCCTGAACTTCGCTCTAGGGTCCGTTTTTCGACTTGAGAGAATAGAGGGTCCATCAAGACAAACTTTATGGCCCTTAGAAAAACCGGAAAAGGCCGCCCGCGCGCGAGGCGTCGCCTTGGGCGAATCCTCCGCGCGACACCGCCGAGGACTCCGGCGACGTCGAAGTTCTCTCCTTCGAAACGGGGGATCTGAAACCGCGACGGGGGTGGGAGAGGGAACGTACTTGCGGCAGATCATCTTGTCGACGTTGGTCTTGCGGGCGAGGACCACAAGGGAGGGCTCGATGATACCGCCGCGAAGGCGGAGCACGAGGTGGAGGGTCGACTCCTTCTGGATGTTGTAATCCGCGAGGGTGCGGCCGTCCTCGAGCTGCTTGCCCGCGAAGATGAGACGCTGCTGGTCCGGGGGGATGCCCTCCTTGTCCTGGATCTTCGCCTTCACGTTGTCGATGGTGTCCGAGGACTCCACCTCCAGGGTGATGGTCTTACCCGTGACTGCGCCGAGCGAAAGAGGAGGGAAGGGTCAGTTTTCTGGCGGACTCTTCGCACAAAGGGGCGGGGAGGGACGAGGCGTCGCGCGCGCGCCAACACCCCGGGCGCGCGGGCGTCGGTCGGATCGTCGTCGCGCGTTGGGAGTGGACCGGTGGAACCGCCGAGGATGTCGCTTCGACGCCGCCCGCGAAGCAGGAGACGAGGACCACACCCCAGACCAGGCTGAACCGACCCCGCGTCCATCGCGAGACGCGCTCCTCGACGCGCCGGAGAACCGCCGCGGACGACCTCGGCGCTCGCGAACGACCCCGCACGCGTGGTAATCGACACCGCGCGTGTCCTTCGGAGGCACCCGCGTCGTATCCGGTGGCATCGCGCCGTCGTGGACGGCCACGCGCGCGTGCGTCGCGTCCCCGCGGTCGCGATGCGCACACCAAACCCTAAACGCATGAAAAGCACGGCATCGGCGCCGCGGCACCGCGCCGTCGACGCGGCGACGACGTGAGGGGATATCTTCACTTACGGGTCTTCACGAAGATTTGCATGGTGGCGTTCCTTGAACGTCTTCCTAAAGCCGTTCTCGAGCGCGCGGCTACTGAGGGAGAGCCGGACGCGGGAGCGCGGGTTTTAACCATCGCGGCATCGCCGGTTCGCCGCTCGAGTTCATGCAAAAAAAGCAAATTGATCGATGGTCTAATCCTTGAGTTAAATTCGCTTCAACGACGTATGAGTGATCAGTCACATAAATGCGTATATTAATTTTCCAAACCGGAAACGAAGCATTTCACTGAAATCGTACTCGCGCCGCTCACATGCGCTCGAGGGGCTCGATCATGAGCAGCCTGAGCCCGTTGTCGATGACCTGCTTGAACGCCTTGCACAGGTGCACGCGCGCGTGCGTCGCGGCGGCGCCGTCCCACGGCTCGGGCCCCTCCAGCATGGAGTCCGTGGGCAGGATGCGCACGCCCGTGGGCCCGTAATATCCGGAGAGCGCGCGCACCATGTGGTTGAGGAAGTCGCACACCTTGTGCGTGCCGTACTGCGGCAGCAGCGGCGGCTCCGGGAGCGCCGGGGAGGCGCCGTCGCGGATCATGGACGCGAACGGCAGCACGAACTCCATCAGGATCTCCCACTCCTTGCCGTCGTCCAGCTTCCCGGTGTCGCACTCGGCGAGCGCGGGCAGCGCCGGCACCTTTCCCTCCGCCACCTTTGTGTCAAACTTGCGCACCACCGACGCGACGCGGGTGGAGTTGTACAGGATGAACGGCGCGGACGCGTCCTCGAAGTCGGTGATTTTCGCGATGTCGAAGTTGATCTGCGTCAGGCACCCCACGGAGAGCAGCGCGTACTTCATCGCCGCCGTGCTCACCTCGTGCGTGACCTGCTCGAAAAACTCGGGCGTGACGTCCTCGTTCTTCTCCTCAAACTTTTTGCGCATCTTCTCGGCAATCACCGTCTTCAGGTCGTCGTACAGGTCGTCCGCCAGCAAGTACCGCCCGCGGCGGCCGGACATCTTGCCGGTGGTGAGCTTCACCAGGTCGTACGACAGGTGGTACTGCCGCCCCTTCATCTCGGGGTTCATCATCATCATCCCGAGCGACACCTTCTGCTGCGCCAGCTCCTGCTCCGAGCAGATGATGTTCAGGATCAAGTCGCTGCGCGCGGCTTTCTTGAACGAGTACACGATGTCGCGGTACGTGTACAGCGTGGACCCGTCCGGGCGCAGCACGTACAGCGGCGGGTAGTCCTTCTGGTACCCGCCCTTGCCGGTCTTGTACCCCTGGTCCGCGATGAACCCCGCCATGTCCAGGTACGCGCCCTGCGGCACGCCCGCGTCGTTGCACTGCGTCTGCGGCACGTAGTAGTCGCTGTTCTTCATGATCTCCAGCACCTTGTCGTTGCTGCCCTCCCACCCGAGCTCGGACTCGAAGTCGAACACGTCGTGCTGCACGCCGTACGTCGACAGCGTCTGCTGCACGCCGGTCAGGCAGTCCACCACCATCTTGCGGAAGATCTTGATCGCCCACTCCTCCTGCCGCTCGTACGCCAGGTTGAGCTTCCCAGCCTCCACCTTGATGTTCTCCACGGAGCGGACGTCCGCCAGCATCACCACCATCATGGGCTCGAAGCGCTCTCTCAAGTCCTGGTAGATGTCGAAGTACTCGGTGATGCCCTTGTCCTTCTTCTCGTCCCCGGCCACCGCCGCGCGGGACTCCGCCATGAGCTTCGCCACAGCCTCCGGGCCGGCGACGCAGGCGTCTTCTAAGTCGCCCGGTTGGACGCCAACCTGCTGCAGCTCCTGGCACGTGTTCATCACGGCGTACATCGCGCCGATCCAGTGGTCGATCTTCATGTACGGCTTGATCTTGTCGTACACGCGCGAGTACGCCAGCGCGGTCAGGCCGATCTGCGCGCCCAGGTCGTTGACGTAAAACGCCTGCTTCACGTCCCAGCCGCACGCGGCTTGCATCTTGGCGAGGTGCGCGCCGATCATGACGTTGCGCAAGTTGCCGATGTGCAGCGGCGCGTTGGGGTTGGAGGAGGTGTGCTCGATGATCACGCGCTTGCCGCCGCCGTGGTCGGTGTGCCCGAACGTATCGCCGGTGGCCTCCACCAGGTTCAGCACCAGGCGGAACACGCGCGCGCGGTCAACGAAGAGGTTCAGGTAGGGGCCCACCGCCTGCACGCGGGTGATGAGGCCGGGCACGGCGCCGGACTCGATCTTGCCCTGAAGCCCCGCGGCGAGCTCGGTGACGTACGCCACGGGGTTCACCTTGCGCGCGGCGCAGAACCGCGACCACTGCACGGTGAAGTCAGCCTTGGTCAGGTCGCGCGACCGCGTCACCGGAGGCAGGTCCTTCGCATCGGGTTCCTTCTCCGCGATGAACACGCCGATCTCGGCGGCGAGGCGCTCGCACAGTTCCTGAAGGGGATCCTTCAGGGGCGTCAGGGGGGTGTCGGCACCCATCGCGTGCGCTTCGTGGCCCGAGCCGGGTCGGGACGTCGAGGGTAAGCGCGCTCGACCGAACGAGCCAGTGCGCGCCGCTGTGAGAGCGCGCGATCGCGCCACCCGCTTTTTCACAGCGAGCGCCGCCGAACGCCGGTTGAGATTGGTCGGTCGGCGCACTGCGCGCAGGCTCAGTTTCGTACTCTCAGAGAAAACGCTGGCAAGCGTCGGCGGCTCACACCTCGCAGCGCACAGCGTCGGCGCCTCACGCGCGCGCTCGGTCGACAGCGTCGAGCGGAGACTCCAGGGTTTCGCGCGATACACGCATCGCACGCGCACGCCGCGTTCGATCCACGACCGACCGCCCCTCGCTTCCGCCTCGCGGGCGAGCGACGTCGGAAATCGTCAAGGCGCCCCGCCGCCCGCCGCCAACAATCTCATCTGTGCTTTCCTCGTGCATCTGACGTTCGCGCCCGCGGATCGGACCTAGCGCGATGGGGCCCAAAAAGAAGAGCACGAAGAAGTTCGAGCGCAAGCACCTGTCCGGCGAGATAGTCCGCCGCAAGGCGGCGAAGGTGGCCGCGCAGAGGCGCCGCGCGAAGGAGATGCGCCTCGCAGCCTCGATGGCCGAAGACGGGGAGAAGGAGGAGGAGGCTTCCGAGGACGACGAGGCCGCGGCGGCGGCGAAAGACGCCGGCGGGAAGAAACGGCTGGAGGACATGTCCATCGACGAGTTTCTCAACGCGGGATCGCACGGAGACGGAGACGGCGGGGACGACGACGAGGAGGACGGGGACGGGGAAGAGGACGACGACGACGACGACGACTTGAGCGGCGGCGAGGATGACGAGGAGTGGCCCGAAGGCGACGACGACGACGACGACGACGACGACGACGACGACGACGACGACGACGACGACGATGAGGCTGTCGCCGGCGTCAAGAAATCCAACAAGCTGCTTCGTGAGGAGATCGACACGCACAAGAAAGACCTGGACGCGCTCAAGGAGACGGATCCCGAGTTTTACAAGTTTCTGCAGGAGGAGGATTCCGAGCTTCTGGATTTCGACGAGTCGGAGGGCGAAGACGACGACGACGACGACGACGACGAAGACGAAGAAGACGACGACGACGACGGTTCGAGGCCTAAGTCGTCGAAGATGGACGCGAAGACTCTGACCAGCGCGGTGGTGACGAAACTGTGCGAGCGCGCGGCGTCTGCGGATTCGCTCGGCGCCGTGCGCAATTTGCTTCGCGCGTACCGCGCCGCCGCGCACTACGGCGACGAGGACGAGGACGAAGAGGCTGGCGTGCGTCTGGCGAGCAGCTCGGCGTTCCACGCTTTGGTGACGTTCACTTTGGAGGAGATGGACACGATTTTGCGCGGTTTGCTCGGTTCGCCCCCCGCCGGCCACCCCGACGAGGCGCGCATGTTCAAGCCGCACCAGCAGACGCGCTGGAAAAAAGTCGAGCCTCTGGCGAAGTCGTTCCTGGGAAACACGCTGCACTTGCTCGGGCAGCTCACGGACCCGGACATGTCCCGGTTCCTGATGGCGCGTCTGAACGCGTCGGTGCCGTTTTTCCACGCCTTCGAGCGTCTGACTCGCAAGACGCTCAAGGCCGTGCTGGCGCTCTTCGGGTCGGGCGAGCCCGCGCTGCGCGTGCAGAGCATCCTGCTGATCCGCAACATGGCCGCGGTGCTCCCGCCGCCGACGCTGGAGCGCGCGGCGAAGGGGGTGTACCGCCAATTCGCCGCCAACGCCAAGTTCATCAACGCCGAGTCCATCGAGCACGTCGTGTTCATGACCACGTGCGTGTGCGAGATTTACGGCCTCGACCAGAACCAGTCCTACTCTCTGGCGTTCACGTACGTGCGGCAGCTCGCGTCGTTGCTCCGAGGCGCGCTCACGAACAAATCCAAAGAGGCGTTCCGCGCGGTGTACTGCTGGCAGTACGTCAACTGCCTGGAGTGCTGGAGCCGAGTGCTGCAGACGCACGCGAAGGAGGAATCAGACCCGCTCAGGCCGCTCATCTACCCCGTCGCGCAGGTGGCGCTGGGCGCGGCGCGCTTACTTCCCTCCGCGAGGTACGCGCCTCTGCGTCTGCGGCTGGTGCGCGCGCTGAACGCGCTGTCAGAAGCAACGGGACACTTCGTGCCGGTCGCGCCGCTGCTGCTGGAACTGCTCGGCTTCTCCGAGCTGAACAAAGCGCCGATGGCGACGAAGAACCGCCCGCCTGACTTTTCTCTGGTCCTGCGCGTCGCGAAGCAGGAGCTTCGGTCGCCCGCGGTGCAGGAGGTGATCGTGGAGGGCGCGCTGCAGCTGTTGGCCGCGCACCTCAACCAGTGGGCGTACTCGCCCGGGTTCCCGGAACTGGCGCACGTCCCGAGCCGGGACCTGCGGCGCTTCTGCAAGGCGACGCAGGTGACGCGCTTCAGGAAAGCCGCGCGCGCGGTGGTTGACGCCGCCGAGCGCAACGCGGATTGGATCGCGCGCAAGCGCGACGCCGTGGATTTCGCGCCAAAGGATTTCGACCGCGCGCGCGCGTTTTTGGCGGAGGAGCGCGAGGCGAAGAAGGCGCCGATGGAGAAGCTCGCCGCGCAGCTCCTGGACAAGGAGCGCCAGCGCATCGCCGCCATGCAGGCCACGGACGTGACGCTGACGCGCGGGGGCAGGGGGAGCGACGGCACGAGCGACTCGGACGACGACGACGACGACGACGTGCGGCGCGCGCGCGACGAGGCTGAGGATGACGATTTCGACGACGGCGAAGGCGGCGGCGAAGACGACGACGACGACGACGACGACGAATTCGACGGGATGGAGGACGAAGACGTGCTCGCGGCGTTAGCCAGCAGAGCGGGCGCGGCCGGGGGAACCGCGGGGGGGCTGACTGTCCGACCCACGCTTCCCCCGAAACGCGCCGCGAAGGAGGGCGACGAGGACGTGGTGGAGGATTTGGTGTTTTCAGACGACGAGGACGAGCCGGCGAAGAAGAAGAAGAAGAAACGCAGGTTTTGAGCCGCCTTTTGTGCCGGCGAGTGCTATTAATATCGATATCCACATCATGACCATACCGCGGAACGCCTCTCTGTGTGTCGAACCGGTTACGCGTCTCGTTCGCGTTTGTCCTTTTTCACCCTCCGCGACGCTCCGGCGACTTCGCGGAGCCGCTTCAACAGCGAACGCGCGGACTCGGCGTCCACCTCCGGCGGAACCGACAAACCGTTCTCGTCGCACCTCCCCGGGACGGCGAACGCGACGGACGCGGGGGCGGCTTTGTCGTCGCCGCGGCGTAACAGCACCAGCGCGACGGCGCCCGTTCCTGGACCGGAGGCTTCCGCGCGTCTCCAGCTCTCGCGCGTCAACTCCGCCATCTCCTCCGGGGTCAACCGGAGAATCTCACCCTTCCCGGTGGAGAAAAAAGTGGTCTGGTCCTCTTCTTCCACGTCCACGCCTCGCGCGCGCGCGGCGAGCATCGCCTGCAGATCCGTCGGCGCGACGCGCACGCGCCGAGCGCGCATGCGGGGCGCCAGAACCTCGGCGCCGTCCACGGTGAAGTCGTACGGAAAACCCGCCGCCGCAGTCTCGCCCTCGTCCTTTGTCAACGCGCGCGGACGCAACGCGACGACGCCGGCGGCGGCGATGGCGACACCCCCGAGGTCCGCCAGGTCCGGCGCCGCCGCGGGCGAGAGCGTGACCGCGCCTTTGGCTCCGAGCCAGAGGCGCGCGCGCATCGATCGCCCGACGCCGAGTTTCGCGGCGATGGCCGCGGCCTCGCCGGGGGGAAGCGGCCGGACCGGGTCGGGCAGGTCGGCGACGGCTCGCGCCGCCGCGGAGGCTCGCATCCGCGCCGTCCGTTCCGTCTTCTCCAACCTCCGGCGACTTTTTTGCCGGTCCTCGTCCTCCTCGTCCGAGCGCACCTTCTCCGCCGCGTCTCCGTCCTCCGCCTCCTCGCGGCGGCGAAGCAGGGCGACGAAGAACCCGCCCGTGTCCTGGTCGTGCGGCAGGAACCGCGCGCACCGCTCGAGACGCAGACTTTTTGTTTTCGCGCGGGGAGGCGGCCACATCGTCGGCGCCGCGCACGGCATGCCCGCGGCGACGGCGTCTTCGTGCGTCGCGTACCACCGCAGAGTCACGTCCTCCTCCGAGTCCGAGTCGTCTGAGTCGTCTGAGTCGTTGTCCTTGTCGCGTGAGTCGTCAGACCCCTCCCCGTTTCGTTCGTCGGCTCTCTCTCTCTCGCTCGGCGTCGCGAAAGGAAGGCTCCGCGCCGCCGCCTCGGACCCGAGCGCGACGTGCTCTCCTACGCGCCAGTCCGCGACGCCCGGCCTGTGTTTGAGCCCCCGGCCTGTGTTTGACCCGAGGGGGTCGCGCACGAGCTCGAAGCGCTCGCCGCCGGGGCCGAGCAGCACGGCGGCCACCACGGCTTCGTCCTCCACCGGGTTCAGACTGCACGTCGAGTACAGCAAAAACCCTCCCGGCCGCACCAGCGCCGCCGCGTTCCGAGCAACCGCCACCTGCGTGGCGTGCAGAGCGTTGCCCAGCCCGGGGTGCCACCGCTTCAAGACGTCGGGATCCTTGCGGAGCGTGCCGTCGCCCGAGCACGGCACGTCCGCCAGCACGGCGTCGTACCCGCGCGTCACGGAGAGTGAAACGACGTTTTCGCCGTCCTTGTTTCGTTCCTTAAACATAGGCACGGGTACGTCCTGCCCCATGGCGCAGGTCACCACCAGGCTCGCCGTCTCGTTCGCGGCGCGGCTGTGCCTGGCCACCGCCTCGAGGAGCGTGTCGACGCGCCGCGGGTTCCCGTCGTTCGCGACGACCAGGCCTTGCTCGGGACCGCCCGTGGGCGAGACGCGCTCCAGAAGCTGCATGGTTTTGTTCCCGGGCGCCGCGCACACGTCGAGCACGCGGTCGCCCGCGTTTAGGCGGGGGGAAAGCGCCAGCACGGGGAGCATCGACACCGCCTCCTGCCTCGCGCAGACCCCGGCGCCGACGCCGAGCGCGACGGCATCCGCCACCTCCGGGTGCAGCTTCCTGTGGTGCCCCGCCTGTTTGGCGTCCGCGACGGCGTCCACCGCGCGCCATCCTTCCCCCGGCGGCATCCACGGGATGGGAGCGATGAGGCCCTTCTCGTGCAGGGGCGCGAGGAGGCGCGCCGCGAACTCGCGCGCGTCGGGCCGCGAGACGTGCACTCGGAACGTGATGGGCAAGGACGTGGCGAACGCGGCGCGCGTCTCCGCGAACTCGCGGGGGGGGGCGAGCCTCTGCGCACGGTAGTACCGCGCGAACAGACGCGGGCCGTGTCCGAACTTGCGGAACAGAAGGAGCTCGCGCTTCTCGAGCTGCGCCGAGCGAAGCGCGTTCCTCGGGGCGGAGGACGATTGCTTCTCACGCCGTCGGCGGTCGCTTTTAGCGGCGGCGGCGACCGATGCTTCCCCGTGCCTCCGCTTGGAACCCGACCCATCCACGCCCGCGCGACTCTTCTCCGGTCGCGACCGCTTCATCCCGGACGAACCCGCAGACACCGCGACGCGCCGCGCGTCTCGAAGTGGGGCAAACGCCGAGCGGACCGCCGACCCTCCAATCGCGTGTCTGCTCAATGTCTCGGCCTTCCCGACAAGAAAAATTTCTTACGAGAGTGTGTCTGTGTGTGATTGATGATGAGATCGCTCTTTACTAATTCGTGCGTACCTCACCCGCACGCCTTCATGACGAGTTGGACGCCGTGCACGACGCTCCACGCCCATCCCACGAAGATCACGAAACGCATCGACCGCATCATCGCGAAACGACCGAGACGACACATGTAAAGATGCATCTCGCCATACGGGTCTTCTGTACACGGCTACGCAGATAAACTTCTCCTGCCCTTCGCCCTCCTGCGGTTCAGCACGCGCCTCCCCGCCGCCGTGCGGAGCCTGGCCCTGAAGCCGTGCCTCCGCTTCCGCACCAGGTTGGAGGGCTGGTACGTGCGCTTGGTGTGCGCGTACATCGTCTCGCCCTCCGCCGCGCGCTCGTCGCCGACGGGCTCCGGCGAGATCTCCGGCGCCTCGTCTCCGATTGGCGTCACTGGCGCTTTCTCCTCGCGTGGCTCCCACGCGTTTTCCAGGTTGCGCAGCAGCGCCGCGACGGCGTCGTCGTCCGCTCTCGGCGCGCGGACGGGTACCGGAGGTTCTAAACGGTGCCTCTCCCCGAGCGCGGAGAACGCGCTGTAGGGCGAGACGCTCAGGCTGGCGAGCGCGCGCGCCACCGGCGCGTCCAGCGCGGCGGCGATTTCGGAACGCGCGAACAAAACGCGAAGCTCGTCGGCGACGGCGACGTCCCGGTCTCGCCGGCGCTTCTCCGCCGCAAACGACAGAGACTCGAGAGACTCGAGAGACTCGTTCGCCGCCTTTTCTTTTTCGTCGTCCGCCTGCGTGTCCTCGCGCAGGCGCCACTCGCGCCAGCCCCCGAGCCCGGAGCCGGAGCCGTGGCCGCCGCGCGCAAACGCGGATGCCGCGCTCGTCGCCACCGACGCCGAAAAGGCGTGCGTGTGCGCGGGGGGCGCGATCGCCGCCCGCGCGTGAGCCGCCGAGGGGGTATGCCACGGCGGGGGGGTGACGCCGGCGAGCCCGAAAGCGGGGGGGGCGTGGCGCGGGCGAACAGCCTGCGTCAGGCGCGCGAGAAGCGCGCGGGACGCGCGGTGGGAGGCCATGTCGCGCAGCTGCGGTGCGTCAGAGACGTGGCCGGAAGATGACTGAGTCACCTGCAGAACGACCGGCTCTGCTTTTGCCCTGGCCGCGGCTGTTGCGGGCCGGACGACGCGCGGAGGGACGCGCGCGGAGGGAACGCGGGGCGGATCGACGACGACGGCGTCGGTGCCGGGGTGGACCACGCGGGACGCGCGCGAGGGTGTGCGGCGTCGGTCCCGCGGGGGATCGGTCGAGCGCCCGCGGTCCAACCGACCCGAGTGCACTCCGCACGGTCATCACGCGGATCTCGATCACCGCCGCGCGGATCAGGCTGAGCTTCGGTTTCGAGACGAAAAACGAAAACATCTGGGAGCGCGCCGGCGAGCGAGCGGGGGTGTTTCATTACAAGCCCGCGGCTGTCAGTCCTTCTTCTTCTTTTTCCACACCGTCCCGGTCTCCTCGATGGAGGTGGAGGACTCGAACGTGGCCTCCGCCGTCTCCTCCACGGTCACCACGGTCTCCGTCACCGTGGTCTCCGTGGTGACCGTCTCGACGACGGTCTCGGCGGTCCGCGCCGCCGCCGCCGCCGCCGTCGCCTCCGCGCCGTCCGCCTTGACAGCCTTCACCTGCGTGGACTTCTCGCCCGCCTTCACCGCCTTCACCGCCTTGCCTCCGTCCTTGCCGATGTTGCTCACGGACCCCTCCACGAGCTTCGGGACGGAGGGCACGACCACCTTCGTGAGCTCCACGGTTTCGCGCCACGCATCCTTCGCCGCCGGCGTCGCGCTCTCCGCCGCCGCCTTCACCGCCTTCCCCAGGAACCCGCCAACCTTGTCGAACCGAACCCTGGACAGATCGAGCTTGTCTCGGGAGACGGTTTTCGCGCCGGAGGAGGAGGAGGACACGGACACAGACGGGGGAGCCGAGCCGGAGGTCGAGACGGAGGCGGAGGCTGATTTCGTCGCCGATTTCGTCGCCGATTTCGTCGCCGATTTCGTCTCCGTCGTCGTCGACGACGACGCCGTCGCCGCGGCGTACGCGGACTCGGTGGTCGTGACGGCGTAGGTGGACTCCGTGGCCGACGCCGCGGCGGCGTACGACGCCGAGGACGAGTCGTCCGTGGCGAACGCCGCGAGGAACGCGTCCGCGTCGAACGTGCTCGATTTCGTGGTGGTCGGCAGAGACGCGGGGAGAGGCGCGTCCGCGGCGTACGCGCCAGACGCGCCGGACCCGCTCGACTCGACGCCGTATTTCTGTGTCAGCTCCTTGTAGATGCGGTCCACGTCGGACGAGTCCACGGAGACGGAGGAGCCGTAGGAGGAGGAGGCGTCGTACGAGCTCGAGGAGCTCGCGTACGAGTTTTCGTACGTCTCGGAAGAGAACGACGTCGTCGCGCGCGCCGTCGACTTGGCCTCCTGCACGCGCCGGAGCATGATCGCCTTCTCCTCCTCCGTCATGACGCGCGTCGACGCCTCGAACACCGCGGACGCGGGCATGGGCATCGGCTCCGGGGGCGCGAGCTCGATCTCGGCCGCCTCCGTCTCCGTCTCCACCGAGGCTTCAGACGCGGACGCCGGCGCCGCGACGGGCGCCGGCGCGGCGGCGGCGCTCGCCGCCACCTCCATCCTCCGCGTCGTCGTCTTCGCCGCGCTCTTGACCACCTTGCGCAGCGCGACGATGGCGACGATGGCGATCGCCGCGGCGTACGCGGGCGTGGCGTACAGCATGGAGCACGCGAACTCGGCGCCGGAGAGGAACCAGGAGACCACGATGCGGAGCACGGTGAGCGTCACGGCGGCCACCGTCTTGAACGGCTTGTAACACAAAATCTTCGCCCACTGGCCGTTCGCCGCCGCGTCCGCAAAGTACGCGGCGCCGCCCACGACGGAGGTCAGGAACGACCCGAGCGGCGTCGAGGGGTCCAGCAGGGGGTTCACGCTCCCCGCCGCCTTCACGCCGGTCGCGCCGCCCGCGGCGGAGAGGCTCAGGCTCGCGCCCAGGTTCGAAAGCGCATCCTGCGCGCGCGCCACGAGAAGCACGGCGGCGTCGTACGCGTCCAGCGCCAACTCAACCGCGGCGTCCCCCGCGATGGCCGCGCCGGACTTGGCGTTGACGAACGCCATGCGCGCGACATCCTGCGCCGGCGCGAGCTTGTCCGCGTTCGCCGCGCCCACCAGGGGCTCGAACTCGCCGTACGCGAACGCCAGCGCGGCGCCGACGACGGCGGCGGCCACGAGCGCGCCGGTGAAGGCGTTGGGGCCATTTTTTTGGTCGTCGAACGCGCCCGGCGCGCCGGCCGAAGCGGCGCTGACGCGCGTCGCGCGGCGAGGGGGCGCGGCGCGCCTGGCGACGACGCGCACGCGAGGGATCGCGTCGATGGCGACGACGCGCGTCGCGACGCGCGCGCGCGCGAAGCGGCGCGCGGGCAACGCGGGGATGGCCTTTGGCGCGAAAGAAGCTCCGGGCGCGACGCGTCTGGCGGTCGCGCGGACCGGAGTCACGCGCGCCGTCGTCGCGGCGGGCGCCGCGAGAGAGGCGAGCATCGCCCTCGTCACTCCCGTCGTTCCGGCGAGCCTGCGCGCGTGGTGGTTCGCGGAACGAGGGTCAGGGAGGGAAGCGACCCGACGCGCGACGGTTGGCGGATCAGGCGGGCCGGGACGAATTTAAAGCGACGTCACGCGGAGCGCTGGTCGACGAGGAGACGCACGCGGCGTTCGCGGAGGGAGACGCGACGACGCACCGAACGTTCGGGAGCACCGCGGATCGCTGCGTTGCTACGCGACCGCGCGGCAACCAGTCTGCGCGCAGCTCGTCGACGGGTCCCTGATCTCCAGACTCGGCCACATTTCAATCTATTCGTTGAGTTTCGAGAGGCGGAGAAGAGTCGAGGACAATCGTATGCCGTATCAGTCGGAAAGAAATCGTAAACGACGACCCTAAATTAGACCGTCGAAATCGTCGATCGATCTTTTTTTTTTTTTTCGTTTCGCAAACCGAGCAGTTCCTTCTTTCTGTCTTTTGCAACAAATCGCTTCGAAGTGGACACATTCCCCGCGCGCGTGGGCGGTGGGAACATCATGACGGTCCAGGACAAGATCGACACGAAGTTCCTCAAGGACACCGTCGCGGATGTCGTGGTGAAGGCGTGCTCGGCGTGCGCGGTGGCGCGCCCCGAGGACCCCGTCGGGTTCGTCGCGGGATGGCTGGACCAGTTCGTGGCGAACGACGCGATCCTAAAGAAGCGCTCGGTGGAGCTGACCGAGCGGGCCGCGGTGGAGGCGGAGGAAGAGGAGGTGCGTCACCCGGAAACGCTCGCGCGCGGCGACACGCGAACCCGCGCGTCGCGTCGACGTCGTGTCCGTCGCGCGGGACGGCTCGGATCACCGCCGGCTCGTCCCGTCCCGCCCGTCGAGACGCGCGCCCCGATTCGGGATCTCTCCCGTCTCCCGTCTCGCGCGAGCGAATCCGAATCTCTCCCCCAAGCTCTCGCTCTCGGCTCTCCCGCGCTTCCTTCTCTGACACTTCGAGCCCTACTCTCCTTACGCTTATTATGGCCCGCGCGTTCGTGTGTCGGTTCGCAGGCTCGCGTCGAGGCCGAGGCCGCGGTGGTGAGCCACGCCTCCCGCGTGGCGAAGGCGCTGGAGCACGTCGCGACGCTGAGCGGCGACCCCGACATCCTGTACAAGCACGCCGCGAATTACGCGCTGAAGCTGTCGTCGCGCGGCGGCGAGGGCATGCGCACGTACGTGGCGGACCTGGAGGAGCCCGAGGAGGACGAGATGGCGGACGAGCCCGAGTCTTTGGGCGAGGAGGGCGAGGCGGCGCCCGAGGCGGAGGAGGAGGAGGAGGAGGATGCGGGGATTCCCCCGCCGGGCGAACCGAATTACGACGACATGTTTTTCCGGTACGTCTCCGTCGCCGCCGCGAAGGGCGACGACCAGGACTGGCTCGTGGGCAAGAAGCTCGAGCGCGGCACGGGCGTTTCCTTCGCGCTGGTGGACGCCTCCCCGAAGGCGCCCTGGATCGACGTGCCGAACGCCATGACGTACCGCGGCCCGCCGCGCGAGCCGAAGGAGGGCGAGGAGCCGGCGGACCCCGAGGCGCCACCCGAGCCGACCAAAGTGCACTTCGTGGGCGGGTTCCCGCGCGCCGGCGCGTACTTCGCCGTGCCCATCGTGCTGGCCACGGGCGAGGTCGCGGGCATGCTGTGCGCGGACACCGTGAAGACCCCGCAGGGCGGCAACGGGCGCGCGATCGCGGAGGCGGACAAGGACCTCATGCGCGCGGTGGCAAAGGCGGCGGGCGTCGCCATGGACTCCGCCGCCGCCGCGCGCCGCGAGCGCCTGCTGGCGGCTGCGGAGGAGCAGGCGAAGATCGCCGAGACGCTGGCCGCCGCGGACGCGCCCGAGGAGGGCGAGGAGGCCAAGGAGGGCGAGGAAGAGGCTGCCGAGCCCGAGCCGGAGGAGGAGGCGCCTCCCGAGCCTGAGGAGGGCGCCGAGCCGACGGAGGAGCAGTTTGTGGCGGCGACGGAGTTCAAGATGCGCTCGGCGCAGAAGCTTCTGGCGGCGGCGGAGAAGAACCTGGCTCGGAAACAGAAACGGTTCGACGCCGTGAAGCCGCTCATCGACGTCGTGGACGACGACGCGCTCGCCGAGCTGCGTTCGTTGCCTCGCGCGCCCAAGGCGACGTGGCGCGTGGTGAAAGCCGGCTTGTGGATGACGGGCCACAAGAAGTTTGAGTTTGAGACGTGGGCGCTGACGCGCAAGCAGATCGTGGACACGTACAACGACTCGCTCAAAGCGCTGGACCCCATGAAGGTGGAGGCGCGCGACCCCAAGGCGTGGGAGGGCGTGCACAGGTGCCTGAAGGGCCTCAAGGACCGCGCGGTGATGAAGGAATCGAAGGTTGGCGCGTTGCTCTTCCGCTGGATCGAGGGCTTCGCCGGCGTCAGCGACGCCGCGCTGGAGGTGAGCGAGCTCAAGGCGACCATCGAGGATTGCGAAAACGAGATCGAGAAGGCTCAGGAACGCATGGCCGAGGCTGCCGCGGACGCCGAGGCGGCGGCGGCGCAGGAAGCCGCCGCCGCCGCCGCGGGAGGAGGCGAAGGCGACGCGCCCGCCGAAGAGCCTCCGGCCGAGTGATGGACTGTGAGAGGATGAATTGATGAGTGATATTTCATGTCGCCTCTTTTATTCGCGCTTACGCTTCCGCGGCAAGAGCCGGCTGACCCGCGCGAGCGGCTTTGCAGGCGGCACACCTGTGTTTCAGCTTGCCGTGTTCACACCCACTGCATACCGTGCAGTCGTTTTTCCGCTTGCCATGCGGGCACGGGTTACAGTCTTTGCAGCTTTGCTTCAGCTTGCCATGCGGGCAGGGGTTGCATTTCGCGCACTTGCTTTTCACCTTGCCATGCGGGCACGGGTTGCAGTCTGCGCAGAAGTATTTCCGCTTGCCATGCGGGCAGGGGTTGCACTCCGCGCAGATGCCTTTCAGCTTGCCATGCGGGCAGGGGTTGCAGTCCGCGCAGACGCCTTTCAGCTTGCTATGCGGGCAGGGGTCGCAGTCCGCGCACTTGCCTTTCACCTTGCCATGCGGGCAGGGGTTGCAGTCCGCGCAGTTGCGTTTCACCTTG
>ENA-OUOG01001986-OUOG01001986.1-marine-metagenome-genome-assembly--contig:-NODE-1986-length-22333-cov-4.173706_pt1 | contig 22333 bp, 18 predicted proteins | sample MGYA00248635_ERZ508505 | MGnify/ENA primary metagenome ERZ508505 (study PRJEB26176, sample SAMN06267871) | marine metagenome | isolation source: Saanich Inlet, British Columbia, Canada | place: Pacific...
CGCTCGACAATTTTTAATGACATGTTTTCAAAGTCACGCCCGCGGCGCGCGGCAAAATCTTTGACGAAGCCTTTATGGTCGATATAAACCGCCTTAATACCGGCTTCAACAATGTTTCCACCACCGGAAGTTAAATCGCTGATTTCAGCACGAAACTGTACCGCGCTAAAATCATTCGTATAGTCGAGAATTCGGAAATTAGATTGAACCCACTGACTCTGTGGATTGGCATCTGCAATACGTTCTATTTCATAAATGTTCGATCCGTCAGACAAGGTAAGGACCAGGGTATCATCGTACGGTGCACCCGATCCGCCCGCTAGGGCGATCCAAGTGTATACGCTCATGTACGGATCCGCATAAGCCGATAAATCCATGATAGGAGAGCGCAACAAAGTAAAACCATCGTCCACATCATCGGTACCAAAGGTTCCTCCGCCATTACCGGTTACAAAAGCTTTATCTGAGCAGTCTCCCTGAACATCTGTTTCTGGATTTATTTCAACACCTCCGCTGTACGTTCCAACAGGCTCGCCTCGCTCCCAAGCGCCAGTAGTGGCATTCCCGATTTCTGTCCACCCATAGTCAAAAGCGAAATCGTCGTAATACCCTTCCGTTAAATTGATTGTTAAACTGGATGTACTTCCATCAATTACTTCAGTTGCACAATACGTACGGTAACCCCAAGCTCCAGCAGTAACTTCGTACGTGCCTTGGAAAATAGAATTAAATACGACTTGACCATTGGCATCGGTAGTTCCCGAATACTCATTAAAGCCATCACTTAAAAATACTTCGATACCGCTGATGGCAGAACCGCTTTCGTCGAGAACGCTACCGTCGATACTGGTTGATCCAACAGAACTTAGAGCAGCATCTTGAGTTACCAAAACGCCGTTTGAAAGCACCACTTGAAAAGTATCCGCTATATAGCCTGGAGCTGAATAAACGGCGTCGTACGTTCCCGCCGTTGCAAGGCCGGTAGCATAGAAACCAGATAAATCAGAAGGCTTGGAAACACCTGTGTTTAATAATTCGATGGTCGCCGTAGCAATGGGCATTGTTGTTCCCGCATCGGTAACCGTTCCTTCCAAATAGCAAGCTTGCGTTTCTGTATAACCCAGAATGAATAAACCGCCCTCGATATCACTTGCGTATAAATTCCCGCTCGGGGCAAAAGGGTATAGTCCCCAGCAGCCATTGAAACCACCACCCGAAAGCGGCGAGGTATCATATTGCCCCACGCGAATAATGTTGTACGGGTAGGTTACATCATGCACAATGGCTCCGCTGGTATACCAACTCGTATAAATTGCCTGACCTTTAACATGTGTATTGTGTGGAATCACGCCGTTATTAGGATCGGGTTGGATACGATCTACTTCGGTGATGTTCGCTAGGTTGGTTACATCATAGGCAGCAACATAAGCGCCCTGTACTTCATCCGTAGTAAATACGTGCGTTCCATCTTGGCTAATCCAGCCATTGTGACAAAATACATCCGGCGTCGAAGCGGCCCCAATATTGTTCGAAATCATTGCCGGATTAGAAACATCAATGGCTACAATTTCCCCTTGGTAAATAGCGCCTCCCCATAAGGTGTCGCCACGCGCCATTCCATCGTGAAGGTAGTATTCGTTATAGGTTCCTATTACTGGTGGAGCCGTAGCATTCGCGTCTACATCCAGAAGAATTGCTCCCCCTACTCCATTATTGGCACCAAATAAGTAGCAAATCCCATTTTCATCAATGTATAAATTGTGCGCTCTATCAAGCGTTGAACCCAATGCTTGCGGGAAGTAAGTGAAAAAGGTCGGACTGGGATTCGTGGCGATGTCGCTTAAGTCGATGATCAAAAGTCCTTGCGAAGTCCCAGAATACGAATCATGCGTTACATATGCGTAATGCCCCCAGGTTTTAATATCGCGCCAGGTAGATGAAGGCCCCGGAATAAAGGCTTTTTCGATAGGAGTGGCCGGATTCGAAACATCCACAATACTCGTTCCTGTTCGCGTACCCACAATGGCGTATTCATTCCCAACAGAGTCAACATAGCCCCAAATATCGTTCAAGTCTTGAGTATAAGGTAGTTGACCCAACAAGGTCATGTTCAAATTGCCCTGACCCAGAGCGCCTAAAAAGGCGAAGGTCATCAGCGTAAAAAAGATTCTTTTCATATTGAGTAGATATATAAGATTGCGAAGATACTTAAATAGTCGCTTAATCGAGTTCAAGACTAATTTGACCGGCGTCTGCGTCATCATCTTCGTCCTTATTAGTAATAGACGTAGGAGAAGCTTCTTCGGTGGGGTCCGAAGCTTTTGGTGGTACAACGGGTTCCTTTTCCGTATTGTTTTCAGGAGCCTCACGGCTTGATGTGATCTCCGGCTCTGGAGGGTCTTTTTCAATGGGTTCTAAAGCGCTTATGGCACGGACTTTATACTTCGTCAATTGGTTCCCCATAGCCTTCACCCCTTTCGTAGAAATGAACTCGGCTATATTCACTTCTTCATTTGGTCGGCGATCTTTATTTGCCTGCTTGGTAAATTCAATATCAATCAAAGGAATAAAGTCGCTGGTAACTAACTCTAAGTAAGTGCCTTCACTCTCCGTTAAGAAATCTACTTTCTTCAGCTTGTCGACCAATTCAGGGATAAAACGCTTTACATAGTGCATTTCCTTTTCCCCTTCAAAATAGACTATGCTAAGTGGTTTTTCCGGATTGAATTTTTCAAGAAGAACCACATCTTCTTCAAAATGAGTTGCCAAGTCAAAGCCCAATAAACGGTACGAACCCGCTTGGGAAACTTCGAGAATTCGATCATCTCCGCTAAAAGCCCCCAAAAGCTCTCCGCGGCCTTCTGTGTTCAGTTTGCGCACGGTATCGTCGAACCATATTTTTTGAGGGTTCAATGTGCTCACCCCCTCTTCTCGAAGATCGATTCGTTTGATTGGATTTTTCGTGAGAATATTTCCTTTCGCGCCTCTTCCTTTGATTAAAACTTCGGAAAAATCGAGTTCGAAATTTGTTTTCTTTAGACGTTTGAGTTGACGCAAGTAAATCATTACTCTTTCCGCTTCGCCATTGGGGTTGGCGGTAAAGTACATCACTTCCGATTTGGCATTTCCGGCCGTTAGGTCGTATTCGCGATCCCGAGTAATGCTCGTCACTGAAAACCTTTTAACGTAATTTGATCCATTGGCACCATCGCGGTAAATCAGGTTGTAAACCGTCCGTTTATCCTGCTTTTTCCAAACGGCAACATGTATAATGTCCTTTCCAACAAAAGTCTTTTTATCGACTTTGGTGACCATCATTTTACCGTCTTTTCTGAAGACGATAATATTATCAATGTCGCTGCACTCGGTAACGAATTCATCCTTCCGCAAGGAAGTTCCAATAAAGCCCTCGGCGCGATCCATATACAAGCGCTCATTGGCAATAGCCACTTTGGTAGCGATAATTTCATCAAACGCCCGAATCTCTGTTTTGCGTTCCCTTCCCTCCTTGTATTTGTTTTTTAGGTTTTTGAAATAGTCAATGGCAAACTCCACAAGATTAGCCAGGTGATGTTTTACCTGTTCAATTTTCTCTTCAAGACCTTCAATCAGTGCTTGGGCCTTATCTAAATCGAATTTCGATATTCTCTTAATCCGAATCTCTGTCAAACGCACAATATCGTCGCGTGTAACCTCACGCAGAAGATGTTTCGTATGAGGCTTAAGACCTTTATCTATGGCATCTATAACACCCTCCCAGGTCTCTTCCTCTTCTATGTCACGATAAATGCGCTCTTCAATGAAAATTCGCTCGAGATTCGCGAAGTGCCAATGCTCTTCATGTTCATCGAGTTCAATTTCCAATTCCCTTTTAAGGATTGCGAGCGTGTTTTCCGTACTCAGGCGAATTAAGTCACTAATTCCCGCGAAAAAAGGCTGATCATTCTGAATTACGCAGCATAAAGGGCTGATACTTACTTCACAGTCCGTGAAAGCGTACAGCGCATCAATAGTCTTGTCTGGAGACAACTGTGAAGGAATATGAACCAGTATTTCTACGTGTTCTGCCGTATTGTCTTCAATTTTCTTAACCTTGATTTTTCCGCGATCATTAGCCTTGAGAATACTATCAATAAGCGAAACGGTAGTCGTTCCAAACGGAATTTCGCTGATCCTTAATAGGTTCTTATCCTCAATATTGATTTTGGCACGCACCTTTATGCGGGAACCTCGTTTTCCGTCATTATACTGCGAGAAATCAGCTATCCCGGCAGTGGGAAAGTCCGGGAACAGTTTGGGCTTCTTTCCTCTCAACGTATCGATGCTCGCATCAATAAGCTCTACAAAGTTATGAGGCATGATTTTAGTCGATAACCCGACCGCAATACCTTCAACTCCCTGAGCCAGAAGAATTGGAAACTTAGCCGGAAGAAAAACCGGCTCTTTACCCCTACCGTCATAACTCGCTTGCCATTGAGTCACTTTCGGACTAAAAACTACGTCTAGAGCGAATTTAGAGAGGCGAGCTTCAATATAACGCGGAGCTGCAGCGCGATCACCTGTGTAAATATTACCCCAGTTTCCCTGACAGTCAATGAGTAAATCTTTTTGACCTAGCTGAACGAGCGCATCTCCAATAGAGGCATCGCCGTGCGGGTGGTATTTCATGGTATGGCCTATGAGGTTCGCTACCTTGTGGTAGCGCCCGTCATCCATTTCCTTCAAACTGTGAAGTAATCTTCTTTGAACCGGTTTAAATCCATCTTCAAGAGAAGGTACCGCACGCTCCAGAATGACATACGAGGCATAATCCAAGAACCAGTCTTTATACATTCCTGATACTTTGGTACTCGTTGCCGCTCCGTCCATTTCACCCATTGGCTCCAACTCTTCTTCCATCAATCTTTGGTTTTCGCCGCTTTATTCATTCGCTTAATCTTGTCTAATGACTTTCTTAGGTGCCTTCTTTTTGCTTTTGATAAAAAAGTGATGTTGAATCTACGCACTGTGACTCCCTTTTTACTCTTTATGCGAATAGTCACTGTTCTTCTTAAAAAGCCCGATATTTTAAAGTCTACTAGTTTGCGTTTTGGGAACTCGGCCGTTTTTGTCAGTTGAGGGAAGACTTTTTCTAAAACAAAATACCTCGACTTAAAAATGAGCACTTCGCCATCGCTATCGTATTCAAAGTAAGGTTTACCTAAAAGTAAGAGAACGACGGAAGTCAAAATGGCTCCAAAACTGAGCCATCGATTCTCGAAATAGTCTGTCAGGGTTCCATCTACTCCAGAAACAAGTGAATCGATAATTATGGCCAAAACCAAAATCGCGTAAAGAAGCACGAAGCGTTCCTTAAGATGTTCATTCGTTAATCTCATGAAGCTTCCTCTTCAACAAGGTCTTTTTCAACCCGTAAGTTTTCAATAATAAATTCTTGTCGTTCCGGTGTGTTTTTACCCATGTAAAACCGCAGTAAGTCTTGAATAGTCGCGTCTTTTCCGATAATCACAGGGTCTAATCTTATTTCTTTGCCAATAAAGTGCTTGAATTCGTCGGGTGAAATTTCCCCAAGCCCTTTAAACCGTGTGATCTCCACTTTTCCTTTCAACTCATTCATCGCTGCCTGCTTCTCGCTCATGTCGTAGCAGTAAATTGTTTTCTGCTTGTTGCGAACACGAAACAAAGGCGTTTGCAGAATATATAAATGGTTTTCTCGAATCAATTCTGGAAAGAATTGTAAAAAGAAGGTGATCAGAAGTAGGCGAATGTGCATTCCATCAACATCGGCATCTGTTGCAATCACTACATTATTATAACGCAGCCCCTCGAGACCGTCCTCTATATTCAGAGCAGCCTGTAAAAGGTTGAACTCTTCGTTTTCGTATACTACCTTTTTGGTGAGACCAAAACTGTTCAATGGCTTTCCCTTCAAGCTAAAAACTGCCTGAGTCCGAACATTTCGAGCTTTGGTAATCGAGCCCGAGGCTGAATCTCCCTCTGTAATGAAGAGCGTAGTGTCTAATCTATCTTCGCTTTTTTGGTTGTCGTAATGAGAGCGACAATCACGAAGTTTTCTATTGTGCAGACTGGCTTTCTTTTGACGATCACGCGCCAGCTTTTTTATTCCCTGCAGCTCCTTTCTTTCCCGTTCGGCGGAAAGAATTTGTTTTAACCAGATTTCAGCAACACCTTCGTTCTTGTGAAGGTAGTTGTCTAATTCCGTTTTCACGAAATCATTGATAAAGGTTCGAACGGTCGGACCTTCAGGTCCCATTTCCGCCGAACCGAGTTTTGTTTTCGTCTGACTTTCAAAAACCGGTTCAATCACTTTAATACTTACCGCGGCTACAATACCTTGTCGAATATCGGCCGCCTCAAAGCTCTTGTTGTAAAATTCACGAGCCGTCTTCACCACGGCTTCTCTAAACGCGGCTTGATGGGTTCCTCCTTGCGTGGTGTGCTGGCCATTTACAAAGCTGTAATACTGTTCTGAGTATTGCTTTCCACTCACAGTAATCGCTACTTCAATATCGTCTCCGCGCAAATGGATAATGGGGAATAGCACATCACCATCCAAATTGTCTTGAAGCAAATCTTTTAACCCGTTCTCGGAGTAAAATTTTTCTCCGTTGTATAGAATCGTTAAACCCGGATTCAGGTATACGTAGTTCCAGAGCATTTTCTCTACGTACTCCGTGCGATATTGATAATTTCCAAAAATGTCTGAATCAGGAACAAACGAAACCTTCGTTCCTTTTCTCTGTGTGGTTTCACCTACCGGATCGTCCGACGTTAGTGCGCCACGTTCAAACTCAGCTATTTTAGCCTGGTTCTCGCGAACCGATTGGATCTTGAAGTATTCAGAAAGGGCATTTACGGCCTTGGTTCCTACCCCGTTCAATCCGACTGATTTCTTAAATACTTTAGAATCGTATTTCGCTCCGGTATTAATTTTACTAACTACATCAACCACCTTGCCCAACGGAACACCGCGACCATAATCACGAATGGTCACCGTACTTCCTTTTATTGATACTTCAATAGTTTTCCCGTTCCCCATGACGTATTCGTCCACGGAGTTGTCCAATACTTCCTTTAAAAGGATATAAATTCCATCGTCGTGTGCGGAACCGTCGCCTAGCTTACCAATATACATACCCGGCCTAAGGCGGATATGCTCTTTCCAGTCGAGTGACCGAATACTGTCTTCGTTATATTGGTTTTCTGCCATGATTAACCCCTCGCGCTTTCACTGGCCTCCTAAAATGAGTGGCCTTTATTAAGGAGTCTAAAATAACTAATTGGAAGGGCCTTCACGGCCCGATGAGCAGCGAGTTTTTAACAGTTTTTTCAATACTTCCGCGACGCGCTATTCATATTAAAAACTGGCTATTCAAATGTGAAATGTCTTGAAGCCAAAATGCAATTAAAACAAGCAGCGGTCTTTAAACATTAAAGCGGAAGTGCATTACGTCACCGTCTTGAACAACGTATTCTTTTCCTTCCACGTTTATTTTACCTGCCTCACGGCACGATGCTTCCGACCCGTACTTTATGTAATCCTCGTAGTGAATGACCTCTGCTCGGATAAAACCTTTTTCAAAATCCGTATGAATAACCCCCGCCGATTGTGGAGCGGTAGCACCTATAGGAATTGTCCATGCACGCACTTCTTTAACTCCGGCCGTAAAATAGGTCTGCAGGTCGAGTAAGCGATAGGCGGCTACAATAAGTTTATTAACACCGGGCTCATTGAGTCCGAGGTCTTCTAAAAACATACTGCGTTCTTCGAAGGTCTCTAGTTCGGCAATATCAGCTTCTGTACCGGCAGCGATAATTAGAATTTCTGCATTTTCATCTTTTACTGCCTCTCGTACTTGTTCGACGTATTCATTTCCGTCTTTAACTGCTGCTTCATCCACGTTACAAACGTACATTATGGGCTTTTCGGTCAACAAATACATATCGTCAATGAATTCCGCCCGCTCTTCCTCAGTACATTCGACCGCTCTGGCACTGATTCCTTTTAATAACGATTCTCTAAACTTTTGAAGAAGCTCCATTCCTTTGGCAGCTCTTTTATCTCCAATTTTGACCAGTTTTTGAACCTTATCTATTTTCTTTTCAACGGTTTCTAGATCCTTCAGTTGAAGCTCTATATCGATCGTTTCTTTGTCGCGAACCGGATTAATGGAACCGTCAACATGCACAATGTTTTCATTGTCAAAACAGCGGAGCACGTGCAATATGGCATTCGTTTCACGTATGTTTCCCAAAAACTGATTGCCAAGTCCCTCACCTTGACTCGCCCCTTTTACTAATCCTGCGATATCCACAATTTCCACCGTAGCGGGAACGACGCGTTCTGGATTCACCAAGGATTCCAATTTCGCCATACGATCATCGGGAACGTTGATTACTCCTATGTTTGGTTCAATAGTGCAAAATGGATAATTGGCCGATTGAGCTTTTGCATTACTCAAGCAATTGAACAAGGTCGATTTACCAACATTTGGAAGTCCTACGATCCCGCATTTCATAATTCTGTGATTTAGGCGGCAAAAATAGCAATTGAGAACCACCTATTTATCAAAAGAAGTGAACAACCCTTCCTTATGGCGTAACAAAAGAATAATTTTGGCAAAAAATTTTGATTCATGGCCGATATAGAACTCCTTCAAGAACACGTTTCACAAACACGTCGCGATATTGTGCGGATGGTGCATGCCGTAAATTCTGGTCACCCCGGTGGATCTTTGGGATGTGTTGAATTCTTCACTGCCCTTTTCCACACTCAAATGAACCTGAATGCCCGTGACTTTCAGATGGACGGTTACGGAGAAGACTTATTCTTTTTGTCGAATGGTCATATTTCGCCTGTATATTATTCAGTGCTTGCACGTACGGGTTATTTCCCAGTAGACGAGTTAAATACCTTCCGTAAAATAAACACCAGACTTCAAGGACACCCCACCACTCATGAGGGTTTGCCCGGGGTGCGTATTGCTTCCGGATCTTTAGGGCAAGGTTTATCTGTAGCCATTGGCTCCGCTATTTCTAAAAAACTCAATGGCGACAAAAGCCTCGTGTACACCCTTCATGGAGATGGAGAATTACAAGAAGGGCAAATTTGGGAAGCGGCGATGTTTGCCGCAGGTAAAGGAGTAGATAATTTGATCGCTACCGTAGATTGGAATTCGAAGCAAATTGATGGGGATACGGATGAAGTTCTCCCTATGGGTGATTTGGCCGAGAAGTTCGCAGCCTTCGGCTGGACGGTCATTGTAGAAGAAAAAGGGAACGATCTCACCTCCGTAATCGAAGTGCTTGAAAGAGCCAAGGGCATGACGGGAAATGGCAAACCCATCGTTATTCTGCTTAAAACAGAAATGGGGAACGGAGTCGATTTTATGATGGGTACCCACAAATGGCACGGAGTAGCGCCAAATGACGAGCAATTGGAATCAGCCCTCGCCCAGAACCCTGAAACATTGGGTGACTACTGATGAATTGGAAGAGCTACATACTTTTAATTGTTTTTCTCGCCGTAGGCGGAACGACCTATGCTCAAGAAAAACCGAAACCGCCTAAAACGCGAATTCTATTTGTTTTTGATGCTTCTCAAAGTATGTATGCTCAATGGGAAAGCGGAACTAAAATTGACATTGCAGAGCGCCTCATGAATCGAATGCTCGACAGTTTGGCTCAAGTACCCGATCCAAATTTCGAGTTGGCCTTGCGTGTTTACGGGCACCAAAAGCCAGTTCCACCGCAAGACTGTAGCGATACCCGACTCGAAGTTCCGTTTGCTCCCAACAATTTGAAGCGAATCAAATTGAAATTGAGTCAGCTTCGACCGAAAGGAACGACGCCCATTGCTCGATCATTGGAAAAGGCGGCGTACGATTTCCCTAACAATTGCGATAATTGCCGAAACGTCATCATTCTCATTACCGACGGTGTAGAGGCTTGTGATGGCGATCCGTGTGCGGTAAGTCGAGCGCTTCAAAAACAAGGAATTATTTTAAAACCCTTCGTAATTGGAATTGGGTTAGACGACCAGTTTAAAGAGAGTTTTGAATGCGTTGGTCAGTACTATGACGCCACCAATGAACAGACCTTCGAAAATATTTTGGGCTTGGTGATTTCTCAGGCCTTAAACAATACGACGGCCCAAGTTAATTTACTCGACGAACGCGGTCTCCCCACAGAAACCGACGTGAACATGAGCTTTTATGATATTCAATCGGGTCAGTTAAAGTATAATTACATTCATACGATTAACCATCGTGGAAATCCGGATACACTTATTCTAGACCCCTTAATTGAATACCGAATGGTGGTTCATACCATTCCACCGGTCACCAAAGATAGTATTCGAATAATCCCTGGAACTCATAACGTAATCGCGCTCGATGCACCTCAAGGATGGCTTCAACTCAAAGTGGGCGGTATTGGGGGAAATAGGAATTTCCAATGCATCGTACGGAGGAAAAATTCACTTCGAACGCTTCATGTGCAACAGTTCAACGAAAGTGAAAAGTACTTGACGGGCACTTATGATCTCGAGATCTTAACGGTCCCTCGATACATCGAATACAACGTGCAAATCAATCAAAGCACGACAACAAAAATCGAAATCCCGGCACCTGGCCTCGTGAGCTTGAACGCTCCTACTCAGGGTTTCGGAAGTATTTATGTTCAAAAGGGGAACGAATATGAATGGGTTTTAAACCTGCCGAGCAATAAGCGTCAAAATACCTATTACTTGCAACCGGGCTCCTACAGCGTGGTGTACCGACCTCAGAACGCCAAAGAATCTATTTATACCATCACCAAGAAATTCAGAATTGAGTCGGGAGGCTCAGTAGTAGTAAATCTTCAATAAGCACTTATGAGAGAATACGAAAACCAAGGAAATAAAGACACTCGATCCGGATTTGGAGCCGGATTAAGCGAGCTCGGAGATACCAATGAAAACGTAGTCGCTCTATGTGCGGACTTAACCGGTTCATTGAAGATGAACGATTTTGCCGATCGATTCCCAGAGCGCTTCGTTCAAGTGGGAATTGCGGAAGCGAATATGATGGGTATTGCAGCTGGACTCACCATAGGGGGTAAAATTCCCTTCACCGGAACCTTCGCAAATTTTTCGACAGGACGCGTATATGATCAAATTCGCCAATCTATTGCTTACAGTGGCAAGAACGTGAAAATATGTGCCTCTCATGCAGGTTTGACACTCGGTGAAGACGGTGCCACGCATCAAATCCTTGAAGATGTTGGAATGATGAAAATGCTTCCCGGCATGACCGTCATTGTCCCTTGTGATTACAACCAAACGAAAGCGGCTACCTTGGCTATTGCCGAACATGAAGGCCCAGTCTACTTGCGTTTCGGACGCCCAAAAGTGCCGAACTTTACGAGTGAAACAGAGGCTTTCGAAATCGGCAAAGCACAACACCTTCAATCCGGAACAGATGTAACTATTATTGCAAACGGTCATCTTGTTTGGAAAGCCTTAGAAGCGGCCAAAGAGCTGAGCAACTTGGGCATATCGGCAGAAGTGCTTAATGTGCATACAGTTAAACCTATTGATCGAGATGCCATTTTAAATAGTGCTAGAAAAACGAGCCGGGTCGTTACGGCCGAAGAACATCAGAAAAATGGCGGCCTAGGCGATTCCGTTGCACAGATTCTCGCGGAAGAGCATCCTTGCCCTATGGCGTTTATTGCGGTGGATGATTCCTTTGGCGAAAGCGGAACGCCCGAGCAGCTGCTCGAGAAATATGGCCTATCTACACAAAACATAGTTAAAGCTGCGCAAGCATTGATGACGAAGTAATTTATAGCGAGTAACCCAGTAGAAGAAAGCGAATCGTACCGGTTCGCTTTCTTCATTTTGACTCCTTTCCTTTCAGGGAATGAAGAACTCTTAAACTTTCGTTCAATTAATGCATCTTTAAATCCAAATAGTACTCGTTGGATACGCGCATCTTTTTAGAAATAAAATCTACTCAGGGTTCCGAAAAGGCATATACTGCTTTGGTTCGTGCGTTCTCTCAATCTATTTACTATCATGTTCGCCATCGGCTTTTCGATCATTCGTTAACTGACGATTTGGTTCAGGAGACTTTTCTGAAAGCATGGAAAAGCTTGGATTCATTTAAAGGACCCGGTTCTATTGAAGGCTGGTTGAAAATGATTGCAACGAATGAAGTACGGCAATACATTCGAAAGAAACAATCGCGCATTCAGCTTCTTTCTACAGAATCTGATCATCCGGATTTCCAAAAATCAGACCCTGAAGCTCCTGGATATTGGGATAGCGAGCAAGAAGAACAGAGATTTTTGAAGGCTGTAGAAGGATTACCCGAAAAACAGCGTCTTGTTTTTAGCCTAAAATATTTTGAAGACCTACCCTACGCACAAATTGTAGAGCAGCTTGGAGGCACAATTGGCAGTTTGAAAGCGAGCTACCACCACGCCACTCAAAAAATAAAAGATGAACTCAGTTCTGATTAAACCTAAAGATCAATTTAGCATCTAACCATACGATGAAAGCAAACGAATCATTTCCGAAACCAGAATTTAAAGTCCCACCGGGGTACTTTAAAAGCCTTGAGGCGGAGTTATTAAAAATACCAGAGGATCACCCTAGAAAGGTGGTTAAGCCGCAGGTTTTTTGGATAAGAACAATGGCTGCTGCAGCTGCAGTGATCTTATTAGCGCTTTTTATCCCATGGGGAACGGAGCAAAATTCAACGCTTACGGATCAAGAAATTGCAGCTTATATAGAGTCAGATGGCGCTTGGTTGTTAGAAGAGCTAGCCTTTGACGAGGCCTTGTCGTATGTAACATTCGAGGGTGAAGAAGAGCTCGATGAATGGAATGATCTCCTTTTTATAGAAGGTGTCGAAGACGACTTTTGGTACGATGAATCAATGTAAGGAAACACAAACTCTAAATACTTTTTAAAATGAAAAAAGCAGCGCTTATTTTACTCCTAGCGGTAAGCACCTACTCTTTTGCTCAAAAGCCTCGCGGCTTGATGGACAAACCCGAGGAGCTTGAGAAAATCGAGGCCATGAGAATTGGCTTTATTACAGAGGAACTTCAGCTTTCTCCAGATCAGGCAAAACTTTTCTGGCCTGTTTATGAGGAATTCAAAACAAAGCATGACGCCATTCGCTCCGAAATGCTTCACGACCTAAAAATTAAGCGAGGAAGCGGTGACTTAATGACAGAAAATGTTTCTGAAGGTGATTTGGATAAAATGATGACTCAGCGTTTTGCCAATGAACAGAAAGAACTCGATCTGAAAATTGAATACCATGAGAAATTCAAAGATGTGCTGGACATTGAACAAGTGGCAGCACTGTACAAGGCAGAACACGACTTCAGGCGTCAACTTTTTGAAAGAATGCGAAGAGGACAAAAAGAAGGGCCCAAAGGGGAACACCTGATGAAATAATCCAAGAATTCGAATTGAAGAGCGCTACTCCAGCGCTCTTCTTTCGTTTATATTTGGGCCATGGATTTAAAACAAATCTTCTTTGAACACCAAGCGCAAACTACAGACTTCGCTTCAGCATTTGAAGTAGAAAGGGCTGAAGGGTGCTATGTATATGGCAAAGACGGTAAGAGATATCTCGACTTAGTCGCTGGAGTTAGCGCGAACAACCTCGGCCACGGGCACCCTCAAGTAACTGCAGCTGTAAAGGAACAGCTCGATCGCTACAGCCACGTAATGGTTTATGGAGAATACGTTCAAGAGCAACCCGCTCTGTTATCAAAACGATTGGCAGAAGTACTCCCCACTTCTCTTTCCAATGTTTACCTGGTAAATTCGGGAACGGAAGCGATAGAAGGAGCCTTGAAAATAGCAAAGAGATGTACCCGGCGAAACGAAATAGTTGCTGCTAACGGAGCCTACCACGGAGCTACGCATGGCGCTTTAAGCGTAACGGGGAATTTGGAATGGACCCGTTCCATGCGCCCGCTTCTGCCAGGAATCAAATTTATTGACTTTAACGATTTCGACCATTTAAAAACAATCAACCACAAAACAGCGGCTGTAATTCTTGAGACCATTCAGGGTGCGAATGGCTTTGTAACGCCCGAAAACAACTATTTAAAGGCGGTGCGTGAGCGCTGTGATGAAGTAGGTGCATTGCTGATATTGGATGAGATACAGCCAGGATTCGGAAGAACAGGTTCTCTTTTTGGATTTGAACATTACGATATTGTACCAGATATTCTCGTCGTCGGGAAAGCAATGGGCGGCGGATTACCTATTGGTGGTTTTATTTCTTCTCAAGAAATTATGGATGTCATCCGGCGCAATCCAATGCTGGGTCACATCACCACCTTCGGAGGCCACCCTGTACCCGCAGCAGCGTCCCTGGCACATTTGAATGCGCTGCTCGACGAAGGCTGGATCGATCTTATTGAGACCAAGGAAAGTATTTTTCGACAGCGGCTCATTCATCCGGCCGTGAAGGCCGTTACCGGAAAAGGATTAATGCTGGCCGTTCATTTAGATACCCCAGAACGCGTGCAAGAAGTTGCGCGACGAGCGATGGAAAAAGGGCTGATTCTGTTTTGGCTGTTGTTTAAAGGAAATGCGCTGCGTGTGACTCCTCCTTTGATTATTACCGAAGAACAAATACACTGGGCGTGCGATGTGATTATCGAATGCTTAGACGAGGTGACGTCTTAATTTCTCGAGTTTGGCTTGCAGGTCCGGCATTTGCATATACGCCCCTTCGCGTTCCTGCTCTACCCCATTCAACATGACAATGAGCGTAGGAACCCCCATAATAAGCATGGGTCCGGCCAATGAAGAGAGCTCCATCAGGTTGACCTTCGCAATGGGGATACCGACCTCTTCAAATACCTCCGCTACTTTAGGTTTAAGTACGTGACAGATACCGCAGGTAGTCGTGTAGAAATATACCCCACACAAATCGTTTGTTTCAACGAAGGATGAATATTCTTCAGGGGACGTTAATTCTCGCATTAGTATTGACCTGTATTTAAAAGCACGAGCGTGCAGGCTATTTCTGTTTCTATTCCGGCCTTTTCCGCTAAATGAATGAGCTCTGGATTTTCAGTTCCTGGATTGAATATAATTCTTCGCGGATTCAATCCGATCAGATAATCGTAATACTCGGGCTGCCTTGAAGGGCCCACATAGAGCGTAATGGTATCAATGTCTGTAACATCGGGTTTGCCCAAGATAATATCTTGATGGTCAATAGCTCCCTTCCGTATACCCACGGGCACCACCGGAATTTGATGCCGATGAAGGGTTTCTGTAGCCATATGCGAATATCTGTTCGGATTGGGCGAGGCACCGAGTACGAGCGTTTTATTTTTCTGAGTTTCCGACATATTGAATGGACTATTGCGGGTCGATATCGATAACTACGCGCACCCCCTTAAAATCGTTATGATCCTTCAATTGTTCAATATACTGACGAATCATTTCTTTCGCTCGGTTCAAGCTGTCTGCTGCACCGAGTTTGAGCATTATGTTTTTGTGGTATTGATTGCGCACTCTGGGTATTGCCGGGAATTCTGGCCCAAGAACCTCCTGGGGGAATTGCTTTCTGAGGGGTCGCGCCAATGCCTCTGCAGCTCTTGAAACACGATCTCGATCACGATGCCTTATGTTTAATCGAATCAGACGGTAAAATGGCGGGTAATGAAACTCTTTCCGCTTTTTAATTTCTAAGTCAGCCCGGCGTTCGTAATCCGATTTCTGAACATCAAGTAACAACGGGTGATCTGGCTTGTACGATTGAATATAAACCTTCCCTCTCTGCTCTTTTCGGCCTGCCCGGCCGGATACTTGAACCATAAGTTGGAAGGCTCGCTCAAAGGCTCTAAAATCGGGGTATTGCATCATCGTATCCGCCGCTAGTATCCCCACCATGCGCACGCCGTCAAAATCAAGACCTTTCGTTAGCATTTGTGTACCCACAAGAATATCCATTTCGCCCCGTGCGAATTGATCAATTATTTCCTGATAGGCGTGCTTTCTGCGCGTGGTATCCCAGTCCATTCGCCCTATTCGGGCAGATGGGAAACGAATCTTAAGCTCTTCCTCTATCCTTTCTGTCCCAAAACTTTTTGTCCGCAAATCATCGTGTCCGCACGACTCACATTTGGTAGGAAACTGTCTGCTGAAGCCACAATAATGGCATTTCAACGTGTGAATCTGCTTGTGGTAGGTAAGACTCACATCACAATTTTGACACTCGGGAGTCCAACTACAACGCTGGCACTCTAAGATAGGAGCAAAACCCCTACGATTCTGAAATAGAATAACTTGACCTTTATCATCTAAAGTATTTTGTATTCTATTTCTCATCTCCTTTGAAAGAATAACGGGTTGCCCGGGTGTCTTTTCTTCTTTCGATAAATCGACGAAATGAACTTCGGGTAACAGTAACTCACCGAATCGATCTGTTAGCGACACGTAATCGTATTTCCCGATTTTGGCGTTGTAATAGCTTTCCAAACTAGGCGTGGCAGAACCGAGAATACACATCGCGCCGTGAAGGCGTGCTAAAACAATAGCTGCATCGCGACCGTGGTATCTGGGAGCCGGGTCGAATTGCTTAAACGACGATTCGTGTTCTTCATCGACAATGACCAAACCCAAATTTTCAAAAGGCAGGAATACGGCAGATCGAGCGCCAAGCACAATGGAATAGCTGTTTTCTTCAGGGAATCGGGCAACGGCTTGCCATACTTCTGCCCGTTCATTTTGACTGTAATGGCTGTGGAAAACGCCAATAGCATCTCCGAAGTACTTTTTCAAGCGCTGTATAATCTGGGTAGTTAGCGCAATCTCGGGAAGTAAATAAAGAACTTGCTCGCCGCGAGCTAGGGCTTCCTCAATTAAGTGAATATAGATTTCTGTTTTGCCGCTTCCCGTTACTCCATGCAGCAATTGCACTTTGCGCGTATTTACAGCCGTTTTAAGCTCGTCAAGTGCGCTTTGCTGCGCAGGTGATAGGGGCTTTGCTTTTTCTTCCGGATCGGAGTTGAAAGAAAGGCGCGAATGTTCGAATGAATAAGACTCAACAATACCCTTGTCTCGCATAGCGGTAAGCGCCGCTCGGCCGATTCCAAATTTCTTGTGCCATTCCGACGCTGATCGACCTGGGTGGTTTAACCGAGCATCATCGATGAATTGAAAGAGAGCCGTCCGCTGCTTAGGCGCATTCGCTACATTTTGAAAAGAGAGCTCCAGTAAATCTTCATTTTCAGCTAAAAATGCCAGTCTCCAAAGTATTTCGGTCTTGGGCTTGTATTTTTCTTCAACGCGTTCTACCACTTCCACCCATTCCTTTTTGATCATGGATTGTATGATCGGGTGAATGGTTGTTTTTCCGATTATTTCTGAGATTTCAGAAAGCTTTAACTCGTTTTGCTGCTCTAGAGCCTGCGCAATTAAGAACTGATTGTCATTAAGCTCTTCTGGATCTATTTCTTCTTGGGCAATCCAACGAACACGCGTTTCACTCTCGAGTTTTAATCCGGCCGGTAAGGCCGCAGTCATTACTTCTCCCGGAGAGCATACGTAATAGCGCGCCATCCAATCCCAGAATTTCAACTGAGTTTCGCCAATTAACGGTGCTGGATCTAGAACTTCTATAATCTCTTTGGGCTTATACATACTGGGCGGCTCCTCATGGATCCGCCGAACAATGCCCGTATAAATTTTCCTTCGACCCAAGGGTACCAAAACCCTGTGTCCAATTCTTATATCCTGGTCTTTAGCAATTGAATAAGTGAAAAGACGAGGTAATGGAATCGGTACTAGGATATCGGCGTAGACGCTCATTGATCCTTCTTTTTCCCGCTAAAAAGTTTGTACTCCAGAATTCTACAATTAATGGGGCCGTTCATTACTCGAACTTTCCGGCTAGGACGTAAGCCGACGTATTTATACGTCTCTTCCTCTTCATCTGGCGCCAAGATGTAGGCATTCCAGCCACTAAATTCGTGTTTTAGCCAGGTACCGATTTCCCCGTAAACAGATTCCAGAGAGACGGCCATACGAACATCGTAAGGCGGATTCGTAACGACAAAACCAAATGGCGAAGGTTTTCTAACGTCCCTAAAATCGCTCTCCGTTATTTCAATATAATCGTCGAGTAAGGCGCTTTCTGCGTTTTCTTGTGCTTCCCGAACCACTTTTAAACTTCGATCGGAGCCATAAATTTTATAGTCAAAATCACGAACACGATTTAATAGACCATCCCAAATTTTATCTTGAAGATCCTTGTCAAAACCAGGCCAACTTTGGTAGGCAAACTTAGAGCGATGAATGTTTGCCGGAATATTTTTGGCGATCATCGCTGCTTCGGTAAGAATCGTTCCCGATCCGCAGAATGGATCTATGAGGTCTCCTTTTCCATCCCAATGCGTCATAAGCAGCATTCCTGCGGCCAATACTTCGCTAACGGGCGCTTTTCCGAAATTGACCTTGTACCCTCTTCTGTGCAAGGAATCCCCTGAGCTGTCCAATGAAACTTGAACTCGATCTCCGCTCCACAATATGTGAATGCTCCAATCGGGGCTTCGCGTATCTACATCGGGCCTACTTCCTTTATCCTCGGAAATACGATCGGCAATGGCATCTTTCACTTTCAAAGCCGCAAAATGCGAATGCGTAATGGGTGCATTGACGAGCACGGCATGTACAGCGAATGTTTGATCGAGACCAATCCACTCAGACCAAGGGAGTGATTTAACCCCTTGGTAGAGTCCGGCCTCTCGACTTGCCTGAAACTTATGTATTGGAACGAGAATGCGCAATGCGGTTCGCAAAGTTCTATTCGCCTTGTAAATGAAGCCGAGATCACCGTGAAATTTCACTGCGCGATTTACGGTTTCAATATTTTGTGCTCCTAATTGGAGTAATTCTAAGGCCAAAGTCTCTTCGAGTCCTTGCACGGTGGTGGCCACCATTTCCCTTAATTCATCATTTTGTGGTAACATGTGTCAAATGTAGCTAAATGTATAGTTTTGCCTTCATGGTATTAAGCACGCTCGACTGGGTCCTTTTAATTACATTTTTCGCGCTGTCAACGGCTATTGGCCTGTATTTCAGAAAAAGAGCGGGTAAAAACATTACCGAGTTTTTTCTCGGCGGACGAAACTTTCCGTGGTATTTAGCAGGGATTTCTATGGTTGCAACCACCTTTGCTGCCGATACACCTCTTGCGGTTACCGAATTAGTCGGTCAACACGGAATCAGCGGAAATTGGTTGTGGTGGTCCTATTTAATGGGCGGAATGCTTACTACCTTTTTCTTTGCTCGTTTATGGCGTCGGGCGCAAATTCTTACCGAAGTGGAGTTTATAGAGCTGCGTTACTCAGGTAAACAAGCAGCCTTTTTGCGAGGTTTCAAAGCGGTTTATTTGGGGCTTTTTATGAACGTATTGGTCATTGGTTGGGTGAATTTGGCACTCATGTCGCTCCTTCAAGTATTTTTTGGATTATCAGAATCCTCTGCCTTACTGTATACCGCTGGCGCGATGGCCTTGGCGGCCACGTACAGTTCACTCGGTGGATTGTGGGGTGTGGCTGTTACTGATGCGCTGCAGTTCTTTGTTGCCATGACAGGAACCATAGTCTTGGCTGTTTTAGTCATTCGGTCACCTGAAATTGGCGGTCTTGAGGGTCTTACTAATAAAGTGCCTGACTGGAGTCTTGATTTTTTTCCTCGCCTGAATGGCCAAACCGACATAGCCGGAGCTCTGAGTATTTCCTTCGGAGCATTCTTGGCATATGTGGGTGTACAATGGTGGGCGAGTTGGTATCCCGGTATGGAACCGGGTGGCGGCGGATATGCTGCCCAGCGGATGATGAGTGTAAAAAAGGAAGAGGACGCGCTTTACGCGACGCTGTTCTTTCAAATAGCTCATTATTGTTTGAGACCTTGGCCTTGGATTTTGGTTGGACTCGCAGCCATGGTTTTATATCCGGAGTTGAGCGATGGAGATTTAAAACTGGGATATGTAATGGCAATGCGCGATTACCTGCCAAGTGGATGGCGCGGATTAATGCTAGTGGCTTTTTTTGCTGCCTACATGAGTACGATCAGTACTCAATTAAATTGGGGTGCGGGCTATTTAGTTAATGATGGCTATAAGCGCTTTATCCGGCCGCAGGCCGACGACAAAGAGCAGGTACAGGTATCGCGATTAACAACGGTTGCTCTGATGCTCATAGCGCTGTATGCGACGACGCAAATGGAATCAATAAGTGGCGTTTGGACCTTTTTAATTGAATGTGGAGCGGGATTAGGAGGCGTATTGATCCTTCGATGGTACTGGTGGAGAATCAACGCATGGAGCGAAATTAGCGCTACAGTAACTCCCATTATCGCCTATGCACTGGCACATTTTGTTTTTGATTGGGACTTCCCAAATTCCTTCTTTTTTACTGTCGGCACCACAACGGTTGTTTGGTTACTCGTCACCTTTTTAACCAAGCCAGAAAATGAAGAACATTTAAAGGCCTTTGTTCTTCGGGTGAATCCCGGCGGCTGGTGGCCTTATTCGGGAGATGAAAACAATAAGCCAAAGTTGGGTTATTTAGCTTTAGCATGGATGGGCGCCACAGTTTTAACCTATTCCGTACTTTTCGCCACTGGAAAGTGGTTACTCTTTTCTTTTTACGATGCCCTACCCTATTTTATTTCAGCCATTTTAGGTCTTATTGCTTTGAAATTCGCAATGAATAAAACGAAAATACTCTCTTGATGGAATGGTTTGAAAGTTGGTTCGATACCCCGTTCTATCACATGTTGTACAGTGATCGAAATGATTCTGAAGCTCAGCGATTCATGGATCGCTTGGCTAATTACCTGGAAGTTTCGGATAACATGTCCGTGCTCGACGTTGCGTGTGGAAGAGGTCGGCACGCTATCTACTTAAATGAAAAGGGCTACAATGTCACGGGAATCGATTTGTCTGAAGAAAGTATATCGGTAGCCAATAAATCGGCGAATGAACGGCTTCGATTTTTCGTTCGCGACATGCGCAATCCTTTGAAGTACAAGTACGACCTCGTTTTAAATTTGTTTACCAGCTTCGGTTATTTCGAAACAGAAGAGGAAAACAAACTTTCTCTACTTAACTTGGCGAACGCGCTCAACCCAGGTGGGCGACTCGTGATTGATTTTCTAAACAGCAAAAAAGCGGCCAACGCTTTGATTAACCAAGAAACGAAAACAGTAGAGGGTATTGACTTCCGCATTCATAGAAGCTTTGAAAATGGGTTTTTCTTAAAGCGAATCGAATTTGAACATGAAGGTGAAGAGCACGCCTATTCTGAAAAAGTGAAAGCCTTAACGCTAATCGATTTTCACGATGGATTGGAAGCGGCCGGACTCAAAATTTTGAATACGTTTGGGGATTATGATTTAAACGATTTTGACGCTCAACATTCTGAACGACTTATTTTAATCGCGCACAAAGTAAATTAATGAATCTGCTACTTCTCATATTGGCTGTGGCTCTAGGAGTTTTGGGAGCTTTTGCTTTTCCTGCACAGGGTAAGGGTATTAAGTATTTTACCGCTTTCAGTGGTGGATTTTTATTGAGTATTTGTTTTTTGGAGTTAATCCCGCAGAGTTATGAAGCATTGGGGTATTCTTTAGGTGCTTGGTTATTGGCCGGCTTCTTTTTCCAAATCGTGCTCGATTACTTCAGTCAAGGTGCCGAGCACGGTCACATTCATTATCATGAAAAAGACGAGGGACGCACGCCCTATTTACTTCTTTTCAGTCTTTGCCTTCATGCCTTTTTGGAAGGAATGCCGGTACTCAATGGGCATGATCACGATCATGGTAATGGCTTACTCTTCGGAATCGTTGTTCACAAAGTTCCCGTCGCGTTAATCCTATTTCAGTTTTTGAGAATCCACAAACTGCCGAAGGCAAGAACGGCTTTGATCATGATCGTTTTCGCGTTTATGAGTCCGGCCGGAGCGCTCTTTAGTAATTGGGTTCCAGAAATAGCTCCTTACTTGCCACAAATCCGCGCGGTAGTTCTGGGTGTGTTTTTACATATCGCCACGACCATTTTGTATGAGTCGTCGGAGAGCCACCGATTTAACGGATTAAAGTTATTAGCCGTTTTGGTCGGCCTCACGGCCGGATGGCTCTCTATTCTTTTTTAACTCTTTATACCTTATAAAGACTATTTATCAAACTTTCCCACTGGATATTCGTTGACGCCCTAGATGTTTTCTAATTTTGAAAACAGAAACATGTATAATCTTAAAATCTATAAAAAATGGGTGT
>ENA-OUOG01001988-OUOG01001988.1-marine-metagenome-genome-assembly--contig:-NODE-1988-length-22308-cov-5.964194_pt1 | contig 22308 bp, 11 predicted proteins | sample MGYA00248635_ERZ508505 | MGnify/ENA primary metagenome ERZ508505 (study PRJEB26176, sample SAMN06267871) | marine metagenome | isolation source: Saanich Inlet, British Columbia, Canada | place: Pacific...
GTCGTTCGCGGGCGTCGGAATCGCACCCTCCGTGGGCCCGGCGGATGCGAAAAAAGCGTTCAAAACCGAAACGGCTCGGGGCAGGCACCCGCTCGCGCCGCGCACGGCGTCCAGCACGGCGCGCGTGCCCCCCGTTTTTCGGTCGGGGCGCGCGGCGTCCGGGCGCGCCGCCTTAGCGAGCGCGTACGCGTCGAGGAGGTTCGGCGGATCGCAATCGGGTTCCGCCCCGTTCTCCGGCGAGTCTCGCGCCGTTCGAAACCGCTCCGCCTGCGCCGCGGCGAGCGCGTACAGAGCCAAATCAAGCTCGGTCCACGTGTGCAGCGATTTGCGCAGCGAGAAAGGCAGGAGGTCGACGTCCACCTCGTCCTCATCGCTCGTGAACGTGTGCGCGTTCATCACGTCCCGCGCGTTTCTTTGCGCCGTCTCAAACGCGTCGGTGCCCTCGGTTTGCATCAGCTCCGGGTGCCAGTCCATCTTGTTCGCGAGCCGCTCGAGGCCCTCGCCCTGGTCCTCCGTGCGCACGAGCGTGATGTCGAACGTGCGGATTAAGTCGTCGGCGACGCGCACGACGGCGTTAAGCGCGGCGTCGAACTTTTGAGACGCCTCGGCGGGCGACGTGCCGATCACCGACCGCTCCTCCTCCGTCAAATCGGCGTCGTCGAATCCGCCCTCCTCCAGAAACGCGTCCACCGCCAAACCCCGCCGCTCCGCCGCGCGCGTCACCGCCTCGAACAGCGCGTTCGCCTCGATAGCCTCCCCCGCGCCGTCGCCCGCGTTTTCCGAGCCCGCGGTCGTACCAATCTGCTCCTTCGCGACATCGAACTGGTCCATGAACAGAAACTCTCTGAGTTGTTTGAACGGCGTCGCGCCCTTCGCCTCCGGGAACGCGGGTTCGTTTTTGAGCACCGATTTCAAGTCCTTCTCCAGCGGCGCCGGGAAAAACTTGAGTAGTTCCGACACGCGGTGCATCACGGGCTCGCGGACGGTCGTGACGATGGACAACGCGCAGTTCCGTTTTTCTAACGCGTCGCGAAACTTTTCCAGGTGTTTCTGTAACATCAACACCCCGGGCGTGTTGATGTGGTGCGCGATGACGTACGCGCCGCGGTTTCCGCCGTCGATCGATCGCAACACGCGGTCGGTCACCTCGCGAACTTTTTCCCCGGCTTCCGTAGCGTCTTTGCCGAAGCCGTACACGTTCAGGTTCGTCGGGAAGCCCTCCACGTAGCCGAGCATGCCGGGCTGACTGCTCGGCACGGTCCCCTCCGGCGTCTGCGCCGAAGCCGACGACGACAAGTCGAGGGTCGAGGACGCGTCTACGGTATCGTCGTCGTCGTAGCGCACGCGCGCGTCCACCCCGTTGGTCTTGACGAGGTCGTTCAGGCTCCGCTGGAACGACGTGCCGCCGGTGAACTGCACGTGGTCGAACCACGTCGCCGAGCACCGCGCGCTCTTGTACGACTCGTGGCCAGACTCGCGGAGAGACGCGGGTTTTTGGGAGACGCCGCCGCGAACCTGAAGCCGTCGTTCGCGTCATTCGAAGTCAAGTCGTTCGTTTCGCGAGAAAGGCGGCACGACGTCGCGAGGGTCCGCGACGACGGCGGGACGCGAAGGGAGGGCGCGGGGAAGAAAGGAGCGGTCAGAGCCGTGGGGTGTGCGCGCGCGTGACGTCGCTCGCGCGTGGCGCCTCGGCGGCGGCGCGTTCGAGGTGCACCGTCGCGAGGGGGTCGCGCGGGCCCTCTCGCCCGCCGCGCGCAAAAAGGACACGGGAAAGTGTAACACTACGAGGAGATGAGAGACGCACCAGCACCAGCGCCGCGGCGCTGACCAGCACGAGGCACGCGGTGATGGCCTTGATGACGCCATACGTGGTGTCAGTGGACCGCCGCGCGCTGCGCGCGGTGGGATCCAGCAGACCCGCCACCTCCTCGTCGACGCGTCCGTCGCGCATCGTTCACTGTCGCGCGCCGGGTGTTGTTCTCGTGTCTTCCGAAGGTGATGGAACTTTCACAAGAAAACGATGAGGTCGGCGGACCATTTTCCTACATTTTCCTACATTTTCCTCGAAGCGCGTCTCATCACGCGTGGCACCTGCGCCCCTCGTCCACGCTCTCGACGCTCACCCCGTCCACGGTCCTGCGGAACGTCCCGTCCGCCGCGCGCGTCGTGAACCCAAACTGGCGGTACATCGGCTCGCAGCACTCGCCCGCGGCGCCGACGAAAGCGGCGCCCTCCGCGGGCGCGTCGCGGAACTTTTCAAACTTCCCGTTCCACTTCAGGTCGTGCGCCGGGTCGCCCGTGATGTGGTCGCGTATCGTCACGTCCGTTTGCTCGCCGCTCAGCACACCGACGTCCAAGTTCAACGCCGCACCCTCGCAGAAGGAGTAGTGGTGGTTTGGCGTCGGGACGTTGGCGTAGAACCCCTCGTGCGCCTCTCGCACGACGGTCGCGTCGAGCGCGACGTCGGCCCAGACGGTGATGCTTTCCTGGTACCCTTCCAGCGCGTATTCCACGTCCGACTCGAGGCCGTACCCGGTGAAGAATTTATTTCCGGACGCGTCGCTGACGATGTTTCCCAACCTGTAAGGGCCGTCCCCGTTCGCGTCCACGGTCGGGCCCTGCGGAGGCGTCACGAAGTACTCCTCGCCGTCCACGTACGCGGTGATCTTTCCGCTCGTGCCGTTGAACGCGACGACGAGATCCAAACCGCGCGTCTCGGGGAGTTCCCAGTCGGGTAACTCCCGTTCTCCCTTCACGCCCTTGTGCTCCACCAAACGCGCCTGGAACCTGTTTCTCCCAGTCTCCCCGTACGCGTCGCCGGTGGACGCGATCAAGACGTACTTTGTATCCTCCCCGGCGACCTGCTCGTGTAGCAGGCGGAAAATGTTTCCATAATGCCTGAAGTTCCAGTTCATTTTTAACCCGGTGATGCGGATCGTGAACGCGTCGGAGTGGTCGAGTGACAAGCTGGTAGGGCTCCGCAGGCCGGAGTAGGCGGAGTAGTACAATCGGTGCGTCTGGTAAGGAGGTGACCACGCGTCCGCGGTGAGCGCGGAGGCCGCGAGCGTGAGCGCGAGGGCGAAATACCCGAACCGCATCTTCGGGGACGTTCGGAAGACTTCGGGTGGTGTTACAGGGTTTGACGCGGAACGCGAGCGGACGCGCTCGGCGGTCACGCGTGGCACGCGCGAGAGCGTGCGCAATGGGCCGATCGAGATATCCGCGCCTTCACGCGCCACTCCGAATGGTGCGCGCCCGACCCCCGACGCAAAAAGACGCGCGGAGCCCTCGTCAACCAGTTAGTGTAGACAACAATCAACAAACTTCGGCAAAGGGCTAAGTGATCGATGATGTTCTCGTGTTTTCCGAAGTGACCGCTGCGCCGCGAACCTCGGAATGCTCGGGCGCGCCGTGCCGACTTCGGAAAGCTCCAGCACAGTGAGGCAAAAGTCCGGCGCCTTCTGTGCCATTCGCGACCGCGAGGCTCGCGAGGCGGCGCCCGGGGCGGGGGCGGACGCCGTGCCGCGTTCGATCCGCACGTGCGAGATGTCTCGCTTCCCGCGCACGGCGTCCACCTTGGTCGAGACCGCCGTGGCGCTCCGGTCGGGAGCCACGAGCGCGTCCGATCTCCTGACCGCCGCGACGCGTCGGATGGGCGCGACACGACACCTCAACGCGTTCATCGGGGGCGTGTTGCCGCGCGCGATCGAGCGCGCCGAGGCGAGCGACGAGCGAAGACGTGAGCTCTTGTCGGGATCGGCCACTCCCGAACCTCGCGCGTCTCTCTCGACGCGCGACAAAGGCGCGTCGTCGTCGTCGTTCCCTTCGCCGCCCGGCGTGCAGAATCGTCATCTCCCGGACGAGATGAGCGAGATCTCCGAGATCTCGTCGACGGATGCGAAAACGACGTCTCGCGACCCTCAAGACGCTCAAGCGCCGTTCTTGCGAAGTCTCAGTCTCCTGGATGGCGTTCCCATCGCCGTCAAGGATAACTTCTTCGTTCCCGGCGCGCCCACCACCGCGGGCTCGAAAGTTCTGCAAAGTTTCGTGACTACCGACGCGGAGGGTCCCGGCGCGTTTGAGAGCGCCGTCACGAGACGCCTCGAAAAACGCGGCGCGGTTGTCTTCGCCAAGACCAACATGGACGAGTTCGGGATGGGCAGCGCGAATAAACACTCCGCCTTTGGCAGAGCGGTCAACCCGTGGAGGTTAGTGAGACGAACGGGGGATCGTTTTTCTGATGAAACCGACGACTCTGAAACCGACTCCTCTGTGACCGACACAGACGCGCAACAAACAAACCGCGCGCCCGGCGGGTCCAGCGGCGGAAGCGCGGCGGCTGTAGCGTCGGGCGTCGCGATCGCCGCCGTCGGCAGCGACACCGGCGGATCCGTTCGGCTTCCGGCGTCGTACTGCGGTTTAGTCGGCGTTAAGCCCACGTACGGACGAGTGAGTCGTTGGGGGTTGGTGCCGTACTGCTCATCGCTGGACTGCCCCGGGTTTCTGACGAGGACCGTCGCGGACGCTGTGGTGCTGCTAAGCGCGACGCAGGGGAAAGACGCGTGTGACCCCGTGACTTTACCCGCGGACGCGCGCGTCGACGCGCTCGCCAAAGACGTCGAACGGAACGCCGACGAGGCGACGCGCCGAGCGCTTCGAGACCGCTCTCGCGAAACCTCTTCGTCTTCGTCTTCTTCTTCTTCTTCTTCTTTCGAAGAGACGAGCGCGGCCGCGAACGCCGCCGCCGAGAGCGGCGCGAGCGGCGCAAGAGGTTTCCTTAAGTCGAGGCCCGGTTTCCCGTTAGCGGGCTGGCGCGTCGGGATCCCCGCCGAGTATTTCGTGACGGAGCTCTCCGACGAAGTGCGAAGTGCGTGGACGGCGACCGCGGACGTGTGCGAACAGATGGGCGCTTCCGTCGTTTCGGTCTCGTTACCGAACACGCGAGCGGCGCTTCCCGCGTACTACGTCATCGCGCCCGCCGAGGCGAGCTCGAACCTGGCGAGGTACGACGGCGTGCGGTACGGCGGCGACGTTTCTTTTTCTGACGAGAAGAAACGCGAACCGTGTGGGACGCTTTCGGAGCAGTCCTCTGACGACTCCGACTCCGCGGACGACGACTCCGTTCCGCGATCGTCTGCGTTCGAAAAGGGCGCGACTTCGTTCCGCGGCGCGCGGTTCGGCCCTGAGGTTAATCGGCGCGTTTTGGTGGGAACGTTCGTGAGCGGCTCGCGACGCGTCGCGCGGTATAAAGAGAAGGCGATGAAAGTGCGCCGCGCGGTGAGTTTAGAGTTCGCGGAGGCGTTTAAAAAGGTGGACGTTCTCCTCGCGCCCACCGCGCCCACGACGGCGCCGCCGCTGTTTCCCGAGGCGGAGACAATGGACAACCATGGACAAGCGTATGGACAAATAGTCGGATCGTACGCGGCGGACGCCATGACCGTCCCGGCGTCGCTCGCGGGCCTCCCCGCGGTTTCCCTGCCCGTCGGGCTCGGACTTACGACGGGCCTCCCCGTGGGCATGCAGGTCATCGCCGCGCGCGGGAACGACGCAGACGCGCTCGGGTTCGCGATGCGGCTGGAGGAGCGCATCAACGAGCTCGGCGACGACGGGGGGGGAGCCGGGCCCGAGGCGGCGGAGGATCATCGCGATCGCGATGGACGCGATGATCGAACGCGAAGCGTCGTCGGGTGGGGCGAGCGACACAGAGCGGTGGGCGTTCTCGAGGCGACGCGATTCGAGGGGGGGGTGATGTAGAGAGGCGACGGGGTAGTATCGATACGCGGATGATGTCAACAAAGGTTCGTATCATAGAGCTAGTACGTGTGCGGTGACCGTCTCTCGTCCCACCTTCCTGGGAGGTAGGAACGCGTACGTACGTCGCCGTTTGTTCACGATACGCGTTTCGGGGTGTTCTTCTCAGTCCGTAAAAACGAGCGTACCCCCCGTGTTTCGAGTCTCGCCGCACTGCTCCGCGGGAGCCGAAAAGAAAAAAGCGGTGTCTCACGCGTTCGCCGCCGCCTCGGCTTCGCGCCTGGCCCTCTCCTGCGCGCGCTCGCGCTTGCCCTTGCGCTTCGGTTTGGCCTTCGCGGGGGTGTCCGCCGCGTCGACGGGAGGCGCGGGCGCCGCGGGCGCCGGGCGCGCCGCCGCCGGGGGGGGAGAGAAACCCTCTTGCGCGGGCGGTGCCATCGAACCCGGCGCGAAGGGCGTTTCGAAACGCGGATGCGGCTCGGGAACGGAAGATGCGTGCGCCGCGTGGGCTTGGAACGGGTGGTGGGGACCTAAGTGGGGCACCGTTACGTGGTGGAACGGGGGCGGGTGCTGACCTTGCGGCCACCCGGGGTGCGTACCGAGTTCAAACGCGGCGCGTTGCGAAGGCCGCGCCGGATCGAGTAAACCCGCTGAGGTCCCCGGGTGGAACTGCGTTTGGAACGTTCCGAACTGTCCCACCGAAGGTACTTGGTGCGGCGCACCCAAAACCGAAGGTACCGGAGCGAACCCACCGGTCATCTCCATCTGCGCCTGAAGCTCGAGCTGCTGGCGCTGCAGCTCGGCGAGCCGGGCCATCTGCGCGGCCACGAGTGCTGCCGCTTCCCCGGAAACCGCCGCCGCCACAGGGACGTCCTGACCCTCGACGGACCCGGCCGCCGCCGCCGCCGCCGCCTCGGCGGCGGCGCGCTCCGCCGCGCGCTCGCGCTTGCCCTTGCGCTTCTCCTTCTTCGCCGGCGTCGCCGGCGCCTGGTCCGCGGAGGGGCGCGGCGGCGGCGGAGGCGCCGCGCCGGAGACAGTCAGGTTGCGCATATCCGCCGCCGCCGCCGCCGCGGCGGTGGCCGCTCGAGCGACACCCCCCTCGGCGTTCGCGCCGCCTCGCGGCTTCGGGGGATCCCGGTCGGTTTGTCTTTCCCGGGGTCGTCTCTCCTTCGCGTCGCGCGTCGAGATCAGCCCGGGACCGGCCGGCTCGCTCGCCGCGTTCGACCGCGACTGCGACTGCGACTGCGACTGCTTCTTCTTCTTCTTCTTCTCCGGCGAGGCGAGCGGCGTCGCGAGCGGCGTCGCTCCCGTGGACCGCGCGCCGCTCGCCGAGTGGCTCGAGGGAACCTCCTCCCATCCTCCCCCGTCATCCTCCGCGTCACCCTCCGCGTCTCCGTCTCTTTCGTCGCGCGCGCCGAGTCTCGCCGCGGCGTCGGCGCTCCGCGCCGCCTCCGCCGCCTCCGCGCGCTCGCGCGCGTCCGCCGCCGCCGCCGCCGCCGCCGCCTCCTCTCGCGCGCCCGCTTCCAGGCGCCATCGCGCGCGCGCGCTCGGGGGCGGGCAACTCTCCGGGTCGTCCAACAAGGGCTCCTTCCCCGGGGCGCCTCTCAGCGGCCACTTCACTTTGAACGCCGTCTTCCACGGCGGCTTCACGAAAAACGGGTCTTTGTGCGCGGGGTCCGCCAGCGCGTCGACGACGAGCACGGTGATGTCATCTCGGTTGTCCTTCTGCTTCTGCGCCTGCTTGCACAGCGCCGCGGCGGCGGCCGCGGTCGCGAGCCGCCCCGAGCACTGCGCCGCCTGCTTGACCGTCACGGCGTCCCACAACCCGTCGGACGCGAGGGTTATTCGAAACCCGGGCTGCTCGTCGGGGACGACGACCCTCGAAACCTCCGGCTCGGAAACCACGCCGCCGCGTTTCCCGTCGCGGTCGCCGAGCGTTCGGCTCACGGCGAGTCCCCCCGGCCAGACACGTAAAGGCCCGACGGGTTTGCCGTCCTCGAACGCGGTCGCGCGCACCTCCCCGCCGCACGCCACGATGCGCTCGCGCTCGAACGCGCTGGTGTCCAGCCTGTGCTCGGGGGAGAGCCGCGCGGCGGGCGCGGCGAACCCGCACGAGACGCCCAGATCGATGGTGGCGAGCGAATCCCCGACCGCGGCGGTGGTCACGCACCGGCCGTGCACGACCACCACCGTCGCGGTCGCGCCGCTGTGGATGTCCTTTTTGAGGAACTCGGCGTCGCACGCCGCGAAGGCGTCGCGCAGAGCGCCGGGGAGCCGAGCCTCGAAGGCGTCGTCCGGGTGGTCGTCGACGTTCACGGGCCCCGGTTTGTCGAGCGCGTGCAGAAGATGACCCAGCATCGTCGCCGCGCAGTGCTCCGCGCACGCCTTGCCGCCGTGGCCGTCGAACAACCCGAACGCGGAGAAACGCACCACGGCGTCGCCGTCGGTCACGTCCTGGGTTCCGCCATCCCCCGAAATCCCCCGGCCGTCGACCCGGCGCGCCACCCACGTCGCGTCGGGCGTTTCGAAGGATGTGTCCTCTCCCTTCTGCACCTTTCGGCTCCGCGCCGTGCGCAGCGCGGGGTTCCCGATTTGGTCCACCGCGCGTGCCAGCGGCACGTGCACGTCGCCTCCCTTGGGCATGGCGCGATCGAACAACCCGAAACCGCGAACCCTGCCGATCGGCGCCGCCGCGCGCGATCCCCTTTGGCGCTCGGATTGACTCCTCCGACAGGGTGGCGCCGATCTTTCGGCAACCCTTTTTCCGGCAGCGGGCGATCGAGCGTCGCGCCGACTCGTTTTTCGTCGACGGTTCGATACTCGCCAATTTGACGCCATTTCATTCAGACTGAATACCCACACGCGAAAACCGCCGTCGAAAAGGCGCGCTTTTTGCATCGCTTCCGAGTGGCGAAGGGGCCACGACATCATCGCTCGGACGCGCCGAGGTCACACCGCGCGGCGTCGCGGGCGGAGACCGAGACCGAGGGTGGGTATCCCGAGGTGGACGACAGGCGCCAGGAGGCGACTTCCTGCTCGAGCGGTCGGGAGTTCGAGCCGCGGCCGGCGACTTCGAGGCCCGGCGCATCCGCCGCCGAGTCGGTCGAACACCGCTTGAAGATACGTTTCTTGCGGCCCGGGTGACGCGTGAAGATGTGGGCCACCTCGGGGGTCTCGGCGGGCGTTTCCGCCTTCCCGAGAGCCGCGCGGGGCCTCCACGAGACCGCGTCCACCTCGCAGGTGTGCGTCTGCTCCTTGAACGCCGCTCGGGAGGCGTCTCGAGGCGGCGCGAGGCGCGCGGCGTCGTCGCACGAGATAAGCGGCGGCCGATTCGCGAACGCGAACAGGCGCGATGGGTCGCGGGGGTGGTCGCTCCCTCGAGGCGGCGCGCTCGTGACGCGCGCCGCGTCGGGCGATGAGCGCGAGCGGGGACCGCGAAGCGTCCCCCCGGGCGTGGCTCGGCGACAAACGCGGGCCGCCTCGAGGCGACAGCGCGCCATCCCGGAACCCGCCAAGCTCGTAAAGATAGCGGATGCGTCCCCCTCGGCGTCGCCGAACGATCTTCGCGACGTCTTGGACAAGAACGCGTCCGAGGCGTACCTGGGGAACATCGTAGACGCGCCTTCCGGCTCGAGCACTAAAAACGCAAACGCAAACGTCGCGTGTGTTTCGGACGCGGACGTGTGTGAGCAAACAGTCTCGCGGCCGGTGGGCACGTCCAGCACGGCGCAGGCGATGGCGAACTCGGTGAACATCCTTCTCGGCGTCGGACTGTTAAGCGTGCCGTACGCGCTGAAACAAGGCGGCTGGTGTGGGCTGGGCGTGCTCTTTTTACTCGGCTGCGTCACCAACTACACCGGCAAAGCTCTTATTCGCGTCCAGGCGCGTGGCTCGTTACTCGACCAAAAGACAAATAAACGAAGGCCTTTGACGTGTTACGAGGACATCGGCGAAGCCGCGTTTGGGGAAACCGGAAGAGCGTTCATCACTTTTGTGCTCTACACGGAACTGGTGGGGACGTGCGCGCTTTTCTTCATCCTCGAGGGGGACCACCTCAGTCTGTTATTCGACGGCAAACAGTACCTCACGCACACAAGCCAGTGGTGGCAGTGCGCGTCCGCGACCGTGATGATCCCCACGCTGTGGCTCACGGATCTCTCGGCGCTGTCGTACGTGGGAGCGCTCGGCGCGCTCGCGAGTGTCAGCTTAGTGGGCGTCGTGGCGTTCCAGCTCGCGAGCGTCGAGGGCTTCATGAGCGGCCAATCGTACCCGCCCGGGTTCGAAACAACGGCGCTGTTACACTTGACGACGCTGCCGGTGAGTTTCGGGCTCCTCGCGTTCGTCTTCGCCGGCCACGCCGTGTTCCCCGCCATCTACCAAAGCATGGCCAAACCCGAGGAGTACGAGCCGATGCTCGATCGCACGTACGCGATCGTGGGCTTGACGTGCGCGGTGATTGGCGCCGCCGGGTACGCGATGTACGGCGACGCGGTCAAGGATGAGGTGACGCTGAATTTGCCCGCGGCTTCCATGGCGTCTACTGCGGCGCTTGCATTAATCACCGTCAATCCGCTCTCGAAGTTCGCGCTCACGATGGACCCGGTCGCGCGCGGGCTGGAGAGCGCTCTCGGCGTGAGGACAAACGACGACGTCTCCGACGACGTCGGAGGAGACGAAAAAAACGGCGCGCGAGCCCTTCTTAAGGCTCGCGTGTTGCGCACCGGGCTCGGGCTCGGCGCGCTGTTAGCCGCGGCGAAGGTTCCCTTCTTCGCGGTGGTCATGAGCCTGATCGGGTCGTTCTTGACCCTCACCGTGAGCGTCATATTCCCGGCGGCGTGCCACCTGAAGGTTTTCGAGGATGAACTCACCGATTCCGAGATCGTCGTGGACTGGGCCATCATGTTCGTGGGGGGGTTCTGCGTCGTCGCGGGGAGCGCGTCCGCGGTGGCGGACCTGCTGGCCAAGTAGGAACAGAGGGGAGATCGTGGAGGAGAGTGTGACGCGTGCGAGGCAAAAGTGTGTACTACAGGAGTGAAATGAAGAGACAAGACTCGCGCGTCTTGACGACTTTGACGCGACGCGTAGAAGAAGAGCGCTGCCGTTTGTGAGCCGTTGTCGCGAATCGACTCGCGGCGCGAGACGACTTCGAATCGCCACCGCTCCGTCACTCCGGCGCGCGCCATGCCGCCCGAGGAGGACTTCTCGGACGACGAGTCGTACTACGTCCCCGCGGGCACGGCCCCCGCGCGCGTCGTGCGGGGCCCGAGCGTGAAGGACATGCAGCTGTACGGCTCGGAGAACGGCGACCTGCTGCGCGCGCAGCGCGAGCGTCAGCTGGCGCTGCGACAGCAGGGCGCCGAGCACGCGCGTGTGCTCGCCGCCATGCGGCGGAGGCAGAGCCAAACGCCCGTGGAGGCGATTCGCACGCGCATCCAACGCGCGTCGAGGCGGCACATCGCGAAGGAGCTGGACCCCGAGACCGTGCGGCGACGAGCCGCGTCCGTCGATGCGTCCGCGGACGTTTTCCGCCGCGCGCACGGAACCGAACGCTTCGCGTCCGTCGGGGACGCGCCGGGCGCGGACCGGCGTGATGACGGCATGCGTCACCTGCCCGAGGTGAGCTACGGCGTCGGGCCCGTGAACCCCGACCCGGCGGCGAGCATGGCCAGGCGCGTGGCGAGACAGTTGGCCAAGGTGCAGGCGCCTCACCCTTCGTGGGAGGGGGCGGCGAGCACACCAACCAGGCGCCTGTCTTCATTACCGAGTTGATGATGACGCTCTCGATCGTGCCGACACTCCTCCCCGCGCGTGCCCGCATGCCCGCCGCCGCCGCGATGTCCGCGTCTCCTCGCGCGGCGCGCGCGCGCCTCTCGCCTGGCGCGCGCCGGGTCTCTCGAGTCTCCGTCCGCGGACTCGCCTCGGCCCGCGCGACGGCGGGTTCCGCCCCGGGGACGCGCGCGTCAGCCTCGAGACCCTCTTCTCGACCCCGGCTGGTGCTTTTCGGATCCCAGGGGAGCCGCAGCCCCCTGGTGAACTGGTGGCTCCACGAGCTTGAAGTCCCGTTCGCGCTGCGCCCGCCGCACGACAGCGGCAACCCGCACCCGTTCGGCCAGATCCCCGCGCTCCTGGACTTCACGGACGTCGAGGACGAAACGCGTTTAGAGACGGATGGGGTGAAGTTGTGGGAGAGCGGCGCCATATTGGCGTACCTCGCCGATCGCCACGGCCCGCTGGACACGCCCGCGCTTAGAGCGGACGCGGGCAAGTGGATCCACTGGGCCAACGCCAGTTTGGACCCCTGCCTGTTCAAGGAGAACGAACGGGGGCAGGTGCTGGACACCGGCGCGCGCGTGCGGCTGGGCCAAACGCCGCCGCGCGCGCTGGAGAGACTGGAGAAGGAACTCGAGCGATCGTTAAACGATTCGCGACGCGGGTGGTTAGCGGCGGTTCGTTCAGACGCGTCCGGTGAAGAAAACGACCAGGACGGAAACGATGACGTTTCTTTCCCCGACGCCTCTTTCGGCGTCGCGGACGTCGCGGTGGGGAGCTACTTGCTGTACGTCCCGCAGTTCTTCCCCGAAGTTTCCTTCAAACGATGGCCGCACATCGCGAAGTTCATGAAGGCGTGCGCGTCGCGGCCGGCGTACGCGGAGGCGTACGGCGAGGACGTCGCCGCTTACCTCGTCGAAAAGTGCGAAGCGTGGACCGAGAAGTGATCTCTTCTCCGGAGTCGCACGATACCGTCGTGCGTGGGTACGATAGCGTACGTAATAGTCTAGTCTAGCTAGCTACGCGAAAATAAGTCGTCGACGACTATCACAACTAAGGACCTCGTTCGTTTCTCGCGCGTTTCGCGAATTCGTCGTCGTCGCCGCAGAGGTCGATCACGCCGTCCGCCGCGTTTCCGGGAAAACACTTCCGCTCGTTTTCCACACGCCGTCGCTCCGCCGCTTCTGCCAAACGAGCGCGAATGTCATCCGCGACGCTCGCGGGGAGCGCTTTTTTCTTCGGCGCGGTCTTTTTGCGTTTCTTATTCTTCGAAAACAATGCCTCCACCGCCGACGCGGAGACTCCGTTTGAGAAATCCGCAGCGGCGGCAGAGACGTCGCGTTCCCGGGTTCGATTCCCGCTCGTCTTGTTTTCGGGGTCACCGCCGGTTCGTGCGCCGCCCAGCGCCGCCGCGAGACCTGCGTTCGAGACGCTCTCTCTTCCGATCGTCGTTGTTCCGAGCACGTTCGCGCGGCCCGCGTTTCGAAACGCGTCCGAACTAACGAGCGTCCCGGGTTCGATTCCCGCCGCGGCGCAGAGTTTCGAGACCCGCTCGCGTATGTGCTCGAACCTTTTTTTTCCCAGGTTGACGCCTCCGTACGCGCGCGTCACCACGCACGCCACGCCGACGGCGTCGAGCTTGTTGAGCTCGGCGCGGATGGACGCGCCGCCGCGCGGTTCGCCGTCGTCGTCGAACGACGTCTCCACCGGTGTTTTTTTCTTGACAGCGGTTTTTTTCTTCTCCGGAGATCCTTTTCCAGTGCCCCGCTTCGGGACGCGCCACGCGCTCATGGCGTGGTCCACGACGTCCCCCGCGCACGCGCGTTTCAGCGCGGATACCGCCGCGTTCGCCTCCGCCTCGGTCGAGACGGGGAAGGCCAGGTGGGCGACGAAGACCGAACCTCGATCGGTGACGGGTCGGGAGCGTAACAACCGCACGGTCTTCCCCGCGAAGCGCCCACCGAGCGCGAGCGAGCCGCGAGAGTGCACGTGGCGCTCGGCGTCCGCCATGTCGCCGCCGGATGTAAAGAGGTTGGGTCGGAGGGGGAGAAATGATCCCGACGCGCGCGGGGAGGTCGCGCGCCGAGGTCTGGGGCACACGTGCTGACAACGTGATTGGGTCTCGAAATCGAAACCGAAAAGGTCGCCAAACTTCGAGCCGCGTGCCGACAGTTTCTGGGAAATGGTGCCACGCAAGGGAAGGGCTTCTCTCGCGACACCCGAGGTTCGTCCCCAGTCGCGTCGCGCGCGCCCGGAGTCGAGGACTCGGCGATCGTGATGCGGCGCGCGCCGGGGGGTGTCTCCCCGTTCAACGCGTTGAAAGGTCTGGACGAGACGGCCTCCGCGTCCCCGCGGCTCAATTCGGGGCACTCGGGAACGAGCCCCGGCGAGAGGGATCCCGGTTCGATGTCTCGGAACGCGGAGGACGCGCGCCTGAGCTTCGACGGGGTGTCACCGGTAAAACCCCTCGCGGGCTCCGGTGTGACCCCCCGGGAGGCGGCCATCAACCTCGCGAACTGCATCATGGGCGCCGGCGCGCTGTCCCTCCCGTCGTTCTTCAAGAGCACGGGCGCGGTCTTGGGCGTGGCGCTGCTGCTGGCGTCGTGCGCGTGGACCTGGTTCAGCGCGGTGATGATGGTCAAAGCCGCGGACGTGGTTTCCATTCGCGTCTTGAACGGCGTTCCCGTGTCGTCGTACGAGGAGCTCATGGAGTTGACTCTGGGCAGGAACGGCAAGAGGCTCAGTGCGGTGGGGATCTTGCTCCTGCAGATCGGGTGCCTGGTCGGCTACGCCAACATCCTCGCCGACGTCGTGTCGCCGTTCGCGGTCAGCGTCTTGCCTCCCGGTTTAGAACCCAACAGAGGCGCCGTGTTAGCGGCCGTCACACTCGGCGCCATGCTCCCGATCGGCGTCGCCGTCGGCGGCGACGGAGGAAGCGCCGGCCTAGCGGCGGTGTCCAAAGCCAGCATCGTCATCGTCGGCGCGTTCGCGCTCATCTTGTCGACCGCGGGCGTCTTGAAGACGGCGCAGCAAATGGGCTCTTCGGAGATGTCTGAGAGAGACCTTTCGAAACCAACTACCGACGCGCTCAACATGGTGCGTCTCGAGGGGATGATGTCCGTTCTGCCTTTAGCCATCTTCGCGTTCGGCGCGCACCCCGCGATCCTCCCGGTCACGCGCGCCATGCGTCCGGCGGGTCTCAAGCCGAGCGTCGGAGTGGTGACCGACGTCCTGAGGCTGTGTTTCGTCGGGTACTTGATGATCGGCCTCGGCGGCTACGCCAGCTTCCGCGCGAAGACCGCGGGGAACGTTTTGCGGAACACGGACGGCGCGTTCCTCGGAAGTTTCGGAAGCAAGGCGTTGAAGTCCGGGTACGGACTCGTGATTTTGGCGTCCGTGCCGACCATCTTGTTGCCGCTGCAGAAATCGGCGAGGGACGCGTACCTCTTCCTTCAGCCGTACGTCGCGCCTCTTCCCCCCGGAATGAGTTCCACACGAAACGCCAATCCCTTGGTGCCGGGTATCGACGATCTCACCACCGTGCCTCCCGAGGTGGCAAATCGACTCGCAACCGTCGTCGCGGTGACGTCCATGACGTGCGCGTTGTACCTCTCGCTGTACGTCCCGAACGTCGCGTTCGCGTTCGGGCTCACCGGCTCGACGTGCTCGTTCCTCATCGCGTTCGTCTTGCCGGCGGCGAGCTTCCTCAGCGCCACGGCCGCCGGCGCGAGGCGTTTGCCGGGAAGAGGCTCGGCGCGCAAGAAATCGCTCGAGCTCGAGGCGAGGGGAGAAGCGGGAATGATAACGAGCGGGAAAAAACTCGCGCAGACGAGGGACGCGAGCTCGGACACGAGCGTCTTCGCGAAGAGCTCCGGCGCCTCCGTCGCGGCGCGCGGCGATTCGTCGCTGATGCGCCGGAGCGCGTCGCAGGAGGGATCCGACAAGGGCGCGTTCGAAGAGAATAACTGGGCGTGGTTCGGGGGCGAGGACCCCGACTCGGACGACCGCGACGATGACGTGCTTCGCTTCGAGCCGCTCGGGTTGGATTTCGACGACGGGTTTGGTCGCGCCGACTCTTTGTTCGACGAGAAAGAGCGTAAAAACGCGACGCCGTCTCGCGGATCGAACGGCGCGCCGATCTCACCGAGACGAAAACAATCGAGCCACGCGAAATCGAACGCGTTCGGAACGAGCTCTTCCTCCTCCAAGCACGCGTCGACGCGGCGTTGGCGTTTCGGCGCCAAGCTTCAGATCACGCTCGCGGTGTGCCTGTCCGTCGTGTGCACGCGCGAGGTGGTGCGCGAGCTCGTGCACGAGAACGCGCTCGTGACGGTGGTGAGCAAGATGGCGGAGGCGAAGGTTTCGGCGCGGGTGATCGAGAAGGAGTCGGCGACCGTCGCCGCCGCCAAGGAGAAGTTCGTGGGCGCCTCTGCCGAGCTGGAGCGCGCGTCCAAGGACGCCGAGAGGGCCCTGGACGAGGTGCACCACCGGCGCGAGGACATCGGGGTCAAAAATAGTGCTAATCAAAAGGACGTCGGCGCGGACGCCGTCGGCGCGGAGGACATCGACGTCATCACCGACACGCTCGAGGAGCGCCTGAACGAGGCGGTCCGCGGACAAACGGCGGCGCGCGTTGAAGGCGCCTCCGGCGTGAGCGGCGGCGACGAGAAGCTCGCGGATCTGTCTATGAGCATACAGTCGGAAACGCATTCGAAACGCGCGAAAGAGGAGGTTTCGAGCAGCGCGACGGAAGATTCTCTACCGGCGTCCAAAGACGCGTCCGGAACGGAGACAAAGAACGGCGAACTGGAGTCCTCCCTTTTGGCATCGTCCCTCTCCGGCGACGCCGCCGTTGCTGAGACGGCGAGCGTCGCCGCGGCGTCTCTGGAGAAGGTGAAGAAGGTGGAGGCTGTGGCGAGCAACACCACTTTGGCGAAGTCGGCGCTGGAGGATGCCATCAAGCACTCGGACGACGAGGTGCGCAAGGTGACAAACGCGGGCAAGGAGCGGGATAGCGAAACGGGCGGCAAGGCGCTGGATGAGGGGATCGTTCCCGAGAGAGATGTGCGTGAGGATGCTTTAGACGCTGAGCAGATCGCCGCGGACGCCGAGGCGCGGCGGGAAGTTTCAAAGACGACGCGGGACGAAGCGTCGGACAAACCCGACGCGGCGTTAGATTCGGCGACGACGAGCGACGAGTCGCGAGAAGATTTGGGTGAAACGGACGGCGCGCGTCAATCGGCGACGGCGTCCGATTCGACGGATTTGACCGCCGCCAACGCCTCGGATGTGGTCGCGATGGCGGACGAGAAGATCCACCAGCTCGAGGACGCCAAGGCGAAGGTGGAGACGGAGGCGGAGAAGGCGCTGGAGACGGCGGCGGCGACGGAGGGCGTCGACGAGACCCTCGCCGCCGAGCTGGCATCCGCGCTCGCCAATCTCACCGGGAGCTGAATTTAGGAATCGAATCGAATCCGAACGCTCCCGTTCCGGACGATAGGAGAGTAGAGTTCGTAGCGAGCCGATTAACGTCTCGGATGACACTTGTAGTAGGGGCTCGCGCGCGTTCCGAACGCGAACGCGTTCGCGGGACCCGTCGACTGCCATCGTCGCGTCGCGACGTCGAAACGTCGCGTACGTATATCAGTCGCGCGTCAAAAAGTCAATCTTCTCGGTGGCTCTCGTGCTCGCTGATCACGATGTCGACGCCCAGCCTCCTTTTGAGCCGGTCCATTGTTTTTTTGAACTTCGCTAACGAAACATCAGGGCCGATCTCGATCACCGCCTCCATGGTGAACAGGTCATCCTCCCCGAACGGCGCGCGCTGCGTGTCCGTGTTTAACGTCTCGATGTTGATGCGCTCCTCGCCCAGGTACGAAGTCACCGCGTGCAGCGATCCCTTGAAGTCGGTGCCGTGCAGAAACACCCGGCGCCACCGCGAGGTGTCCTGCGGCACCTCGTCGCTCGCGTCTCGTCGCGAGCGTTTCGTCGTGGGGCGCACTTTCACGGTCAAACCGGGGATCTCCTCCGCGACGCGCGCGAACGTTTTGCGCTCCTCCGGGGACGAATCCGCAAAGGACACGAGCATCATCACGTTGAAGTCGTGCCCGAGCCTCGCCATGCGCGTGTTTTCCACGTTCCCGCCGGCGTCGAGCACGGTCTTCGCCAGGGAACTCACGAGCCCGGGTCGGTCCGGGCCGTACGCGGTGATGATAGCCTTCTCCGCGCTCGCGAACGGGTCATCCTGCGCGTCCTGCGTCGCGAAGCCGCGGAAGCCGCGCGTCTCTTGGGGACTCGTTCGAAAGGGAGACCGTTCGGGGGAGGACCGCCACGCGGCGTGCCTCGACGACGCGGGGATCAAACATCCCCGCGACGCCGCGCGGCGCACGGCGAGAAAACCCGCGCGCGCGACGAACCGCGCGAGATCGCGTCGGTGCCACATCTCTCTCGAGCGCCGGCGGACGTGGAAGTGATGACGAACAAGATTGACCCCCCGGGCTCGTCACGCTCGTTGTTAAATTTTAGGCGTAATCGTCACCCGCGGCGCTCTCCGCGTTCCCCCCCGCGCTCGCCAAGAACGAGTCCTCTCCCCACACCAAAAGCTCCCACATCTGCTCCACGCTCTCACCACGCTCTCGTCGTCGTTCCCGTTCGTTCCCTCCTCCATCGTTCACCACGCGTCCCGGGACGTGCACGCGAATGACCCCCACGGAACAGTTGGGGACGACCCCCGGACGACGAACGCCGGCGAGCGCGCCTGTGCCTTTTTTTGTTTGTCCTTCGCCTTTTCGCGTTTCGGGTTCGGTTTGTTTCACTAAACGCTCCTCTCTCTCTTGCGACGGTTCGTGTTCGAGTTCCTTTGCGCGACCCCGGAAGACCGCCTCGAGTACAGCTTCGTCGCGTTTACACCGATCGAGCAACACGCGCGCCACCCCGCCGTGGGTCACGAGCGCGATCGGTGGCGTTTTTTTTAACGAACCGTCGCCGCTTTCCGGTTTCGTCGCCGCCGCCGCCGCCGCCGCCGCCGCCGCCGCGGCGCGCGCCTCCACGAACCCCACGACGCGGTCCCAGAGGTCGTCGTAGGATTCGCCTCCCTCGCCCGGTACGCGCCGGGAGTCTTCCCGCGAGCGGAACGCGCGCCACGCCTCCGGGTCCGCGGCTTTCGCGTCTAAACGGGCGAGCCCCTGCAGACGCCCGACGTGCCGCTCGCGGAGTTTGTTCGTTTTCACGAGCGGTTCGGGTTCGTCCGAGGGGTCCCGATCGTCTCCGGGGTCGAGTCTTGTTGGGTCGTCCCGCGCCCGCGCTCGGACGAGCGCGTCCGCGAGAACGCGCGCGGTGTCCACGGCGCGCGACAGGTCCGAGGTCACCACGGGCAGACCCGGTCGCGTTAACCCGCTCTTTCGTCGCGCCGAGAGGTTGGCGTCGCCATCGCCGGCGAGAAACTCGGCGAGCGCCCGCGCCTGCGCGCGGCCGACATCGTCCAGTGGCGCGTCAGCCTGACCCTGGATGATCCCTCGCGCGTTCCAGGTGGTCTGCCCGTGCCGCAGGATGAGGAAGTCCACCGGCGTCCAACCGGGCACGCGCCGCGCCCCCTCCATCGCCCCGCGCGCGCGTCGCACTGATGGTTGTTTCGCAGACAGTTGGCGTGCGAAAATGTCGGCGACTCCTACGCCAGCTGTCGCGGGGGCGTCCGAGAGGTTTCTTCGGGATCGAGCGCCGAGGGGCGGCACACCGATCGCGAGCGAGTCCGCGGGACCGGGCGCGCGGGACGCGTGAAGGGACGGGTCTGCGGCGATGGGTGGCGATGGCGCGAACGACGGCGGGGACCACATGAAGGACGCGGGTCTCGGTTTGCCCGAAGGCGCGTCGCAGATGACCCTCCCCTCGTTCACGCTGGAATCCGGCGTGACGCTCACGAACGTCCCCGTGGGCTACTCCACGTACGGACGCTTGAACGCGCGCGGGGACAACGGCGTGATCGTAGGCCACTCCCTGACGTCCAACAGCCACGTGCACGAGTGGTGGGGGGAGATGCTGGGCGACGGCCCGGGGTTCACCATGAACACGCTGGAGGAATTCGTCGTCTGCGTCAACTACCTCGGCTCGCCCTACGGCACCGCGTCGCCCATCACCCCCGCGGACGGCGAAGACGCGAAGAAACCGTACGGCGCGCGTTTCCCCACGCCGTGCACGATCCGGGATAACGTGTACCTGCAGAAACAGGTGTTGGACCGACTCGGGGTGACCCACCTGCGGCTCGCCATCGGCGGGTCGATGGGCTCGATGCTGGCGCTCGAGTGGGCGGCGACGTTCCCGGACTTTGTCGATCGGCTCATCCTCATCGCCGGCTGCGGGAGGCACACGGACTGGGCCATCGCGATCGGCGAGGCTGAGCGGTTCGCCGTCTACGCGGACGCGCGGTTCAAAGGCGGCGCGTACGACCCCTCGGACCCGCCCAGCGCGGGGCTCGCGGCGGCGCGCATGACGGCTATGCTCACCTACCGCGCCCCGCGATCGGTGGATGACCGGCACAGACGATCCGTCGCCATCGCCGAGACGAACGCAAAGAAAACATCCGTCTCCGACGCCATCGTCGAAACCGAGAAAGCAGAACACGAGGAGCTGGGTTTGGTTCCCCGGCAAATCCCACTCAATCTCCGCTCTTCCCTCCCGCGGTACGACGTGGAGAACTACCTGCGGTACCAGGGTCGCAAGTTCGCCAGGCGGTTCGACCCCAACTGCTACGTCTCTTTGACGCACACGCTGGACACGCACGACGTGTCGCGCGGTCGGGGGACACCGTACGAAGCCGCGTTGCGTTCGTTACCGCACGACACCTTAGTCGTGGGCATCACGAGCGACGCGCTGTACCCGTTCCACCTGCAAAAAGAGCTGGTGACGCACATGCCGAACGCGAAGATGTACGCCATCGACTCCAAGCACGGCCACGACGCGTTTCTGATTGAGATCGCCGACCTCAACGCCGCCGCCGTCGCGTTTCGAGGCGGGAAGACGACGAGAAACGAGCTCGACGGGACGATGTACGGAACCGCGGACACTTCGTTTTTAAAACTCGCCAAGGCGGCGTTGCGGGTGGATTGCGAGCTCGATTCCGAGATGGACGCGGTCGCGACGCGTACCGCGAGGGGACGCGCCGTGAATACCGCTCCGGGCGAGCTTCTTATCTCGGAGGCTTCGAGGCGCCCGTACGCGAGCGACATGGGTCACCAGCCTCCGGCGCTTCCCGACGCGGTGGCTCTGCCCACCACAACTAAACAGGTGGCCGCGCTCGTGCGTCTGTGCCACGACAAGCGCGTCCCGGTGACCACGCGCGGCGCGGGCACGGGCCTGGAAGGCGGCGCGGTGGCGTACGCGGGCGGACTCGTTGTCGATACCAGCCGTCTGAAACTTCTGCAATTCGACGAAGAAAACCAGACGTGTTTGGTGGGCGCGGGCGTTCTTAAGAACGAGCTGGACGCGTACTTGAAGCCTCGCGGCGTTCTGTTCGGCCCGGACCCGTCCTCGAACCCGAGCATAGGGGGCATGGCGTCGACGGGCGGCAGCGGCATGTCCACGCTCAAGTACGGCACCAGCAAGGAGAACGTGCGGAGCATGACCGTGGTGACCCCGCGCGGGGACGTGCTTCAAACGCGACGCGCGACGCGAAAATCGAGCACCGGGTACGAACTCAACGCGTTGTACCTCGGCGCGGAGGGCACGTTGGGGATCATCACCGAGCTCATCGTCCGGACGTTCCCGCGGCCCAAACGACGCGTGGGCGCGGTCGTGACGTTCGCGGACGTGCGCAGCGCGTCCAGCGCGGTGGTCGAGGCGACGCAGAGCGCGAACCTGGAGACGCTTCTGCGGTGCGAGCTTCTGAACGACGAGGGCGTCGAGTGCACGAACGCGGTTTTCAAGACGCGCCTCGCGAAACGACCGACGCTTTTCTTGGAGTTTATATCCGCGAAACGTTCGGACGACCCCGCGCCCTTAAACGACTGGGAGACGTTTCAGAGCATCGCGGAAAGGCACGGCGCGGTGTCCAAGACGTTCGCGAAAGACGGCGAGTCCCTGGATCAACTCTGGGACGCGCGGCGCGGGTGTTACCTCGCGGCGCTTAAATACCGCGGCGTGGTGGACGGCTCGGGACGCAAAGAAAAAGTATACGTGGGGGACGTGTGCGTTCCGGTTTCGAAGCTCAGCGAGTGCGCCGCCGAGACGGAGAAGGCGTTCAAGCAAGCCGGGTTCCCGTGCGTGATGTGCGCGCACATCTCGGACGGGAACTTCCACTGCCTCGTGCCGTTTTTGGACGAAGAGGCTGACAAGTTAGAGGCGTTGAACGACAAAGTCATAAAACGCGCTTTAGCGTTGGGGGGCGCGGCTTCGGGCGAGCACGGCGTGGGGGTCGGGAAGATGAAGCACATGCTCGCCGAGCACGGACCTTTTCACCTCGAGACGCAGAGGAGCATCAAAAGAGCGCTCGACCCGCGGAACATCATGAACCCGGGGAAGGTGGTGCCGATGCGCGTCACGGAGGAGGAGAGGCAAGCCAGGCACGCCCTCATCGGGGGGCCGGGGACGGGGTCGAGCAGGTTGTGAACGTCGAAACCTTTAGTCTTTATCGCTTCCGCATCCGTAGTCTACAATGTAGCTCGCTAGTCGCCGATGCCGAAGTAGCCGCGGATGGTGAACGGCTCCTGCTTGATCTCGGGCTCGAGCTTGATCTCGGGCTCGAGCTTGATCTCGGGCTCGAGCTTGATCTCGGGGTCGGGCTTGATCTCGGGCGCAGCC
>ENA-OUOG01001989-OUOG01001989.1-marine-metagenome-genome-assembly--contig:-NODE-1989-length-22306-cov-4.547303_pt1 | contig 22306 bp, 19 predicted proteins | sample MGYA00248635_ERZ508505 | MGnify/ENA primary metagenome ERZ508505 (study PRJEB26176, sample SAMN06267871) | marine metagenome | isolation source: Saanich Inlet, British Columbia, Canada | place: Pacific...
GAAGCCGAGTTGGATGCGCAGGTCGCACAAGGCCTTAAAATGCCGAAGTGGTTGCCAGATTTAATGAAAGGCAGTGATGTCAGATACGAAGATTAGAAGTTCCTAAGACTTAACGCGCTGCTATTCACTCAATGGTAGAAAACCAACTAATTTCAGTCGCGCCTCCTGCGCACCTGGAGGTTTGGTTATACGCGATTACCGTGAAGCCCACCATGTCATACAGAAAATAGGAGTTAAGCACAAAATGGCGCGTCTCTGGTCCAGCGGTGGATCGGTATGTGGCTCTGCGTCGAGAGTTTTTTCCGCGCTTCTTCCCATGATTTTTTCCAAGCTTTCCAGTCTGTCAGCACCTGGCCGGGATCTGCTTTGCTACGCGCAATAAATTCTGGGAAGTGTGATCTACCTGTAGGCTGCCCAGTTTTGTTGAAGCGTATATCGAAAGACCATCTGAATTTATCCGTCATGTTGTCTAGTGAGGCGTGGGGCGTCAACGGATGTAGGATTAAAATACCACCCGACTTAACTGGCAAAGGTATTGCACTACTTTGTTCTATAAAGCCGTCCGCTATCGCGGTCTGCCGCTGCGGGCAATGAGGCAATAGGCTCTGCTCAGTCTTCTTTGGAATAACTTGCAGGCAGCCGTTACTGACAGTTGCATCGTTTACAGCACACCAAACAGTAACCATGTCGGTGGCGTCGGCTTCGTCGTGGGCAACGCCGCGGTCTTGATGCCATGCCGTGTTGCCAATATGAGCACGCACTTCGTCCTGGTGCAGTCTTTTCGCCGGAGGTTTCAATCGAACATGTTGGATTGGGTTAGAAGTAATTTCAGGACCAATGAGATCTTCCACGATATCAAGAAGTCGGTCAGCGGTGAGGAGTTTGAAAACGGCGGGACCAAAGTGCATGGGCGTGTTTTCACTGATCTCATCCCCTGGCAGGGAAATATCCATCGGCTGGAACCAGTCGCACCCTGCTTCATAGCAGTGCATGAGCTTGGTGTAGAAGTCTTCTTTTTTTATGCTAGCTGCAATTTTCCCTTCGGAAATCCAGCCGTCAACGAGCGCATCGAGTAGGTTTTCGTATTCTTTGCGTACGGGTTCCAAGATAGTTTCTTGATCGAACACATCCTCGACCACGAGGTAGCCATTGGCGTGAAAAGATTCTTTTTGTTTATCTGTCAGCACATCAATGCCCTCCCAAGCTCAACTCACCACGCATATGAGAATTACAAACGCCCTCTGAGCTAATCAGCAGATAAAAATTTGGTCAAGTTTTTAGCGCATCAGGCCGGGCTCTCAAAAATTTTAGTAATCTTCAAGAGAGCTTCGAAGGTTCTGCCTAGCCGCTTGGCATGCGTTTTATTTGATAAAAAACTTAAAAATCTTTCCATTAGTGTGCATTTTTTTTGCCAAATAAGGAAATTAAAATAGCCATGCTGAGTGCAATCGACGGGCCAATCCCAAATGCGAATAAAAGAGTTCCGATGCCCACAATTCCACCGAGCAGCCACCCTACGGTCACCACCAAAATTTCAATAGCGCTGCGAACCCATACAATCGGTAATCCCGTAATCCTCTGAGCTCCTGTCATCAGGCCATCACGCGGCCCCGGGCCAAGATTGGCAATCAAATAAATTGCTCCACCAAATCCAGTCGTGAATACACCCAATGCGCCTTCAGCTATTTTGAAGATTGGTTCTTCAAAAACTGGGATATGTGGCAGCGCCAAATCCATCACTGAGGCCACGATGATAATGTTTAGAATGGTCCCGATGCCCGGCATTTGTCTTAGTGGGATCCACAGAAGAAGCACTGCACAGCTGACCACGAAAGTCGTCAACCCTATGCTCCAGCCGGTAAGGCGTGAAATCCCTTGAGCAAAAACCGTCCATGGGCTCACCCCTGATCCTGATGCTATGAGGAGTGTCTCCCCAAGCCCAAAAATTATTAGCCCAAATATGAGCATGGCGCACGATGCAAAAGGGGGGCGCATACTCAGTGGGACCGGCGCACTCCAAAAGAGCTGTGGTATGGTTTTAATTTTGAGAAAGCTCAAGAATGCTCCGAAGTCATATCGTTTATGTTGTGAGCATGACGCTCACACATGATCGAAAGTGGCAATAAATAAATCATTTATTGAGGCAAACTATTCAGTGTTTGCTGGCCGCTATCACGAGGTTCCAGATTTTCCCTGGTTATAATCTCCACAGGCACGTGAATGTTGTCACTTTGCCCGTTGATTAGGTAGTTTAGGCAAACATTTATGGCGCGCTCAGCCATCAGTCTCATATCTTGGTGAAGAATAAATTGAAAAATGCCCTCTCCTAGATGACTTCGGGTTCTAGGTGTTAGGTTGTGTGCAATGACGCAAATTTCTGAAGTTAAATTGGCCTCACACAGCGCACGCACAATCCCTTCGTTGCCGCCACCTACATTGTACAGCCCGACCAAGCCGGGAGTGTTACGGATAATTCGGCTTAAGTTCTCGTGATTTTGTTCAGCTGTGTCATGGCCCAGCACAGTTTCAAGTATTTTAAGGTGCTTTGCGTGGCTCCTGAGATAAGAGCGAAACCCCATTTCTCGATTTTCGTGGGAACGATATAACTGGCCACCCGAAATAATTACAACTTCGCCGCCGTGAGGGCATGCTAGTCCCATTAAGAGCCCCGCAGTTCGCCCCGCCGCTCGTCCGTCACTACCAACAAACCCAATAACTGGCGCATTAGGCAGGGGAGAGAGAAGACTAAGGCAAGGCACTCCTCTATTATTAAGATAGGAGACAGCATCTCGAACCCTTGGATCTTCCAGAGCTTGAAATATAACCACGTCCCACTTGCCCGAACCACAGTTGCGTAGTTTGCGAGCCAAGGCGGCAGGCTCCAGCTTGGGCGAAAATGCGCATTCGACAATGGCATTCCCCAGAGCTCCAAACTCGTTAAAACATTGGGCAAGATATTCAGTAGATAGCCCGGCCATTTCAGGCAAAATCACCTTTAGATGCCATGGCCTAGGGCTGCGCACCGTCCACGCACCACTCTCTATTGCAGATTTGGCCTGAAGAACCTTTTGTCTGGTCGTGTCCGACACATGGCTGCGTCCATGTATAACTCTATCGACAGTGGCACTGCCAACATTTGCGAGATTTGCAATTTCTTTAATACGAGCACGACCGGTCATAGGGCACTTACTACATCAAAATACATCAAATAAATCCATTCTAAGCCATACTTCACATCAAAATTCATCAAATATGAAAGTTGCAAGTGATTTTTCTTGGCTTTTGGCTGCTTCTGCGGTGCTTTCGAACGGCGGATGGCAAGCACAACGGTGGAGGGTGATAATGAAGGCAGCGGTTGTTGGTCTTGGGGATATGGGCAGCGGCTTGGCTTTGAATTTGATCAAGGCTGGCTTTGAGACTTGGGGCTTTGACATTGATCAGAAGCGGATGGCTAGCTTTTCTGAGTTTGGAGGAAAACCGGCAGAAAATTTGTTCGAGTTAGGCCGCAATGTGGACGCAGCCTTCGTAATGGTGATGACTGGCGCGCAGGCCAAGGAGGTAATCTTTGGAAGAGGTGGGCTAGTGGAAGCCATGCGTAAGGGTGGAATTATTCTGATCACGGCCACGATCAAACCGCATGAGCTTGTAGAGATCGCAGAAGGATTAAAATCGACTGGGCTCGATTTGGTCGATACTCCAGTGTCGGGCGGGTTCCCGGGAGCGCAATCGGGCACACTTACAATGATGGCCGCAGCTCCCTCAGATATCCTTGATCGTGCGGCGCCTGTCATGGAGGCTGTGTCAGCCAAAATTCATCGGGTTGGTTCAGTCCCCGGACAAGGTCAGACAGTCAAGGCGTGCCTGCAGACAGTAATTGGATCGATTTTCGCAGCGAATTTTGAGGCGTGTGTTCTTGCTGCAAAGGCGGGCATTTCGGGGCAAGTGATCCACGATGTTTTCACCACATCTGGAGCTGGATGTGGCGTTACTAAGGCGGCTCTCGAGAATATAATCGACCGTAAATTCGAGGGGACGGGCAGTCACATCTCTACCATGCACAAGGATTTAACCATTTCCCTTGATTTAGCTCAGCAAATGACTGTGCCGCTGCATATGGCTGCGCAAGCGATGCAAGTGTTTCATGCAGGTAAAATAAAGTACCCCAATGGAGATAATTGGGTTTGTACGCGGGTTATTGAGGAAATAGTCGGTGTAGAATTGCACCGCGATGGGGCGAGGGCCATTAGATGAAACTTGGTGTGATTTGTGACGGTATCAGCCGTGATCTCTACCATGCCGTCGATGTGATGGATGAGTTCGACTTAGAATACGCAGAATTACAATTTGTTTGGGATGCCGAGGTGGGTGATCACACGCCAGAGCAGATCAAAGAAATGGACAGTCTCTTGAGAGATCGCGGTAAGCCCGTCTCCTGCCTCTCCCGTCACATCTTTGCGGGTATGACCCAAAACAACAAACCCGGTGACACACTCCACACAACCCATATGGACGCACTTAAACGCGTCATCGACATGGCACACATTTTAGATGCGGGATTAGTACGGATCATGACGCCAAAGAAGGAGCAAATACTTTGGGGTAGTCATGGAGCAGAGCAATGGAACGTCGCGAAGGGCGCGTGGGACGCTATCCTGCCGCTGATTGCACCAGCAATAGAGTTGGCCAGGGCTGAACGTGTCAAGTTAGTGGTTGAAACAGGTAATGGCACGATGGTTAATTCAAGTTACACGGGTCGTCGTCTGATTGATGATCTGGATGCAAAGGACGTCTTGGGCGTTCTGTGGGATCCAGCTAATAATTGCTGGTGTCACGAGGTGGCATTTCCTGATGGCTACATGGAATTGAGCCAGGGTTACTTAGGCCACGTTCACATCAAGGACGTCCAAGTTGACACCCCACGGGCACACCTTGAAGTGCGCCGAATGGACGAGGGACAGCTTGCGCCCTACTTTCCCAAAATTGCTAGTTCCTTACGACAAGACGGCTACCAAGGAGTAATCTCTTTTGAGAGCGTATACCACAAGGGAGACGGAGACTTTGAAGCTGGCTTCAGGAGCTGCATTGATCGCTTCAAGGCGCATTTTTCTAGTTAGAAGTATAAGCCTACTAATGCCCAAAACTTCTCAGATTTGAAAACTGTGAAAGTGATGGGTTTTGAAAATCAACGTTCATTTGGGTTCGCATCAGAGTGTAGGGCCTTGAAGAAATGTTGACCCTAAGCATGGGTAGGCCAGCTTTCTCTGTTAGGCCTAGGCCATGGCCTACGAATTGAGTGCCAATTGGCGATGTATTGGTCAGCTGGTCGTTGGCCTGCATCCTACCTTTTTCTAGCTCGTAAGCCATTCGCGCGGCCGTGCCCGTTCCGGTGGGACACCTGAAGATCGTATTAGGATGTCCATAAATTGCCCCTGTGCTTTCAAATTTGTCTGGACCGGCCTGACTTATAGGCCCAAGAAAATTTACAAATTTAGGTGCCTCTAACGGCCCCAAACTTGGGTGGGTTGCTTCAAAATCAGGTTCGATTGCTTCGCAAATCGCAAGTCCGATAGCTTTCATTTTCGCAAAATCAGCCGTGTTGATTTTTAGACCGAACTGCTCAGCATCAACCGTGGCGAATAGCGCCCCACTCCAAACAAGAGCTACATCGACCTTACCAAAATCGGGCAGGGCAAGCCGTATCTTCGGATTGATCACGTACGAGGCGTCACCTTCGACAATCATCTCCTCGATGACATTATTCTTTACTGTGGCCGTCGCTTGGATCAACCCGGCTGGCACTTCGTGAGTGATTTTGTTGCTCCCCTCCGATTTTGGTAGCATGCCGGCCTCCATCAGAGCGAAAAGCGTTGCTGCTGTGTTGGACCCTGAAAAATATGGATACCCCATGCATTCCATGATAACTTGGCCGAACGGTGCCTCACTACTTGTAGAGGGAAAAGTTAGGTTGGCACACATATCTTCATGGCCCATCGGTGGCGCAATCATTAAACTTCGTAGACTGTCAAATTCAGAAGTTATCAAGTGGCGCATTTCAAAGGCTGATAAACCTTTTGGTATCGGAATTCCGCCAATAATAACCCGATGGTAATCCCCGCCAACGTCCACGTCGGCTATATCAACTAGCCAATTATCTTTGGGCATGAGGTTCACCAAATTCTTTCCATTTTGCATCTGGAACCACGACAATATTGCCGACGTAGTTCTTCGCTTGGAAAGTCTTTTGTGCGTGGTGCAATTGCGAGAGAGGAAAAATTCCGCCGAGAGTTGGACCAATTTTACCGGCCTCAATGTAGTCTACTATTCGAGCAAAATCTTCGGGTTGCCCTTGAGAGGAGCCATGAATGTTCAGAAATGCCATGTATACGGTATGTAAATTGATGCGTGGCGTGTATCCGGAAATAGTACCTGCAGAGATATAATGTCCATCAGGCCGAAGGGCTTGCAAAAGACCGTGGAACATGGATCCGCCGACCTGATCAATCACGACGTCGATAGACCGATCGCTAAGGGTGACCTCTCTAACTGCACCCAAGAATGCATCTTTGTCGAACCCGCCGCTTTGGTCTGTGAAGTCCTGGCGGCATATACAGGCCTCTGCTCCAAGTGATAAAATTTGTTCCTCTTTCCCACGGCTGGTAACGGCATAGGGTATTGCCCCGCGTGCGCGGGCAAGTTGGATGGCTGCAGAGCCCACGCCGCCTCCTGCGCCCGTAATCAGAATTTTGTCTCCCGATTTTGCGTTGACGCGCGACAACATGTGCTCAGCAGTCAAAGTGGCGCAGCCAAATGTTGCCAATGCTGCATCTGGGATATTGCGCTGGATTTTGTGCGCATTGAGCGCGGGGACGACCACATAGTCAGCGAAGCCCCCGTCTGCTCCGTGCCCAATATAGTCGACATTGTACAAATCCATTCGGGGACTGCCGTCTGTATTTTTCGCATTATAAATGCTGAAATCTACCAGAACGCGTTCTCCCAGACGATTTCGCGGCACCTTGTTGCCAACCGCCGCAATACGGCCGACGATGTCTGCCCCTTGAATGCGAGGAAAGCTAAGTCCTGTCTCACCATTGGTGGCGGCGATAGAGGCTGCGGCACTGGCCTCGTCTAGATCGCTGTTTGGGTCAAAATCCACTGCGTATTGAGCTTCGCGAACTTTGATGTCCGTATTGTTTAATCCGCAAGCACTCACTTCTATGAGTACATCGTGCGCGCCTGGTTGAGGTACTGGGAAGTCATTGTAGTAAACTAGCTTCTCGGGTCCACCATGCCCCGTTAACACCATCGCCGACATTGTTTTTGGTATTGGCATGTTTTCCTCTCAATCTAATTTGGCGATCAGGCGTGAACAGACTGAAACAAGCTAATCAAATCATCAAGGTGTAATACGTAAGAGATAAATTTTGTGGATATCCCATGAAGAGTTCAGGGTAAGCTTGGTGCCAATTAAGGTCAGCTTAGGTGGCCCTGCTTTTAGTTTTTTGGGATGTCTTTTATTGCCATGCAGGTCAAAGTTTCTTGGCTCGCGCTTGAGGTTTAAGTGCGCTACCAGTTTTAGCCAGATGGTTATATTTTGCGAAAGTAGTCCCTGGTGGCAAACGAAAACATAGATACCCGTTCGGGCCTCGTATTTGCTGTATCAGCTTACCTGCTTTGGGGAATCCTTCCTATTTACATGAAGCTACTTGCCCATGTGCCACCGGCGGAGGTTGTCGCTCATAGGGTGGCTTGGTCTGTTCCAATAGCTGCCGCAGTTTTGATATCGCTGGGTAGAGTGTCTGACCTTGTGCAAGCCCTAAGGTCGCCGAAGATGTTGTCTATGGGCCTTTTGACCGCGGCACTCATCTCTTTCAATTGGACAGTTTATGTTTGGGCGATAGCTAACGACCACGCGCTAGATGCCGCGCTAGGCTACTATATTAATCCCCTCTTTAGCGTTGCACTTGGGGCTATTTTTTTGAAAGAGCGCCCTAACTTAGTTCAGCTTGTGGCAATCAGTTTTGCAGTAATAGCGGTGGTAATACTGACAGTTTCAGCGGGTAGCCTGCCTGTGGTGACAGTGGCTCTTTTTGTGAGCTGGGGTGTATACGCACTAGCTAAAAAACGTTTGCCCATTGGCCCCAATCAAGGCTTCCTTTTGGAGGTCTTAGTTTTGCTGCCATTCGCCCTGGGTTACATATTTTATTTAATTTTAACTGGAGCGGGTAGCTTTCTCGTAGAGGGTCCTGTGACAACGCTGCTGCTTCTTGGGTGTGGTGCGGTGACTGCTGTCCCTTTGTTGTTGTACTCTAACGGCGCTAAGCGGCTGCGTCTGACAACGATTGCTATCTTACAGTATATTGCTCCGACCATGATATTCCTGTGCGCGGTGTTCATTTTTAAGGAACCGTTTACTGGGCCTAAAGTAATTGCTTTTCCACTTATTTGGATCGCACTTGTCGTGTACACAGCGTCATTGATTAGTAGCCTTGGAAGCACAAAGTCGGGCTCAAAAATTCACTAAGGCGAAAATATTTGTAAAGGTTGAATACAACGCTTAACCATGCAGGCTCGATTTTGCCGCGGGTTGGAAGAATCGACATAAGTGGGTGTGCGTCTCTAGAACACTATGAAGCCAATAATGCTGGGTCAAATGGATAGGTTGAGAGATTTTCGTATCCATCGTCAGTGATGATGACCTGGTCTTCCAACTTGATCGAGAAATCCTGTCCCTCTTCACTGACTAATACCTCAACGCACAAAGTCATCCCCGGCTGCAGAGTGTAGTCGAATGCCCCCGGGACCTCCTGGTCGGGATAAGCCACTAGCGGCCACTCGTCGCAAAGTCCGACGCCGTGCATAAAGCACCCATATTTTTGGGCTTGGTATTTGTCTTCCAGTCGGTGCGACTTCGCCACGAGCTCTGGGATGCTGATGCCGGGCCTCAGTAAGCTCATATTCGTCATCATATGCTCGTGAGCGTGCCTCATCGCCGTCATCATATCAAGGCGCGGGCGCTGATCGCCCACCCACCAGGTCCGGCTCATATCGGTGCAGATGCCATAGCTGCCGATGAGGTCAGTGTCGAAGGCTATGATTTCATTGTTCTGCACAATCCGTCCACCGCACTCCTGAAACCATGGATTGGTACGCGGGCCCGAGGTGAGGAGGCGTGTCTCAATCCACTCACCCCCTCGGCGAATGTTTTCCGCGTGCAGCACCGCCCATATGTCGTCTTCTGAAACTCCGCCGCGCGGCACCTCGGCGCGGGCGAAGTCTTCCATCTTCTGCATAGCAGTCTCGCAGGCGTGGACCGAGCAGCGCATGGCCCTTATCTCGTCGGGGCCCTTAATTGCGCGGGCCTTCTCGGTCAGCTCCTCGCCCTCCATGACTTCTAAGCCCTGCGCCTCGAGCGCGCGGAGCCCGTGGATCATGATTTTGTCAACGGCGAGGCGGTTATTTTGGCCGGCGTGCTCCTCAATAAGGATCCTCACTTCATTGGAGAATTGATCCGCGGCCACGTCAATTTTATCGCCGCGGTCGAAATAGAAGAGATCAGCCCCGGACCGGACCTCGCGCACTAGGGGATTGAACTGTGACAGGAATGGTGCGTTCTTATAGTCCCACATGACCATATACCCGTCCGCACAGAGCAGGACTGCGCGGAATGGGTTGTGGGTGTTCCACAGCTGCATGTTGGTGCTGTCAGTTGCATAGCGAATATTGAGGGGGTCAAAGAGCAAGAGGCCGGCGTAGCCGCGCGCCTGAATTGCCTGCGTCAGGCGAGCCCAACGAAACCGTCGCATCTCCTGCAAATCAGGCAGGACCAGACCCGCATTGGCCCACTCTGCGTAGGCAAGCTGGGTCGGGCCAATTTCAATTCGATCTTGGTCATTGGGCGTATTGTCACCGGTGACGGCACCGCTACTGGGGTCAATCTTGCGACTGTCTCGAAAGTGATTGTTCATGGCACGCCTCCCACCTCTAGCGTTATGAAAGTTCGGCGGACGAACGCGTCAATTTGCGACCAAGTTTTAAAGAGTTTTTGACGCTTTTGGATCTCCGTACCGCCTCTGAGGAGGGCTTACTTCAGCTTTTCCCAGAATTTTTACAAAGTCCCTAGGACTGTAGTGGTCGCCCACTAATTGCAGTCAGAAACTACAAATGAAATTTTTAGCCCATCTCGCACTTCGTATGAGTGTAGTCCCTCAGGGCCAGCTCCGCCCTCAGCGGGAACGAACTCGAGGCCCAAGATCACTGTATCAATCTGTTCATTGCCAAACATCGTGAACATTGAAATCTGTCCATAAATTTCGCCGGTTTCAGCAAGTTGGAGCTCAGCGCTCTCTGAAACTATTGAGGCGTCCAAGCCGCCGCCTGTCCCTAAGTTTAGAATGTCGAATTCTATGTTACCGGCTTCGCTTGTGATCCTGCCATTGCCAATAGAATTGTCCTCCACTGTTTCACCGCCAAGCGTCCGGCGAATATCAACTGCACAAACCCATTGGCCGTTGTCTGGAGAGTAGGCGCTAAAGTCTGGAATTGTCGCTTCAATCGTGGACATTGTTGCCTGATTGGGAGCTGTAACTAAGCTGGCCAAATATCCCATCTGCTCAAGGGTCGCGAATATGAAAGGCACACCAGAAGTTTGACCCCAGACATACATATCAGGTAGCTGACTAATGGAACCTATCAACGATGATATTTCATCCTCTGATATGTCATCGGATCTGTTTTCGGTAACCTCATAATGGAACGAGCGTAAGAAAATATCAGATTGTTCAAATTGACGATCAATACGCCACTGATCAATAGAGCCTAAGTCTTCAATGTTATTTACCACGGTGCAACTACCGCTGTTGCACGTCCTTGTTCCGAGTACATATTTTTCTATGACGCCAGATGGATCCGTTAACCAAGCATTGTGTCCGTCAATTAAATCCCTGACCGTGCGACCGTCGTATATTTTGATGTCATAGAGGTTAATGCCAATTTCGGCTAGCATCAGGGCGATGCTGGTAATGTATTCATTGTTATCGATAGCATAGCCGGGGGCATCCCAGCCCCGAGTGGCATATGGAGTAAAAACTCCATCGGGGTCGTACATCGACAAATTAATTTCTAGGTGCTTCGCCCCTGTGATCAGCAAATCATGAGAACCTAGCCTGAGCCCAAGTGCGTAGTTTGCAACTGATAGCCGCCAGTGGTTGCTGCCGCACGCATCAACATTGTGCCGATCATGAGAAAAGGTTGATGGAGCATCAAACGGACAAATCTTTGAGCCAATCAATGTCTGGTTGTTGAGCATCCAATCTGTAAAAAATCTGTCGATTGCTTGGTTATTAGTAAAACTATCGTAGAACAGCGCATATGTGGTACCTAATTGGGCCATCAATGCAGACTTAAAATACTCGTCATCGCCATTTGGCTGTAAGTCAAAGGTTCCTTGCGGCTGGCCTGCCCAAAAGTCGAAGATCGATTGAAGTTCTTCTAGCCCAGTCGAAAAAAGCTGGCGGCGGTAATGATAATTACAGTTTTGTGCATAAAGTGGCGCGTCCCATCTTGCCATGTCAGGGGGCTGCATATTTTTCAACACATCTGTGCAGTCTGCATCCATAGGGCGCCTAACCCATCTGACGTTTGGAGGGTCACCCACTGGATGCATTCCTAGATCAGGAAGTCCATTACGCTGAAATTGAGTTAAGGCAGAAATCAGATCGCTATTTATATAACTAAAGGGAGCAGATATTGCAGGGAAATCATGGAGCTCACTTCTTATTTCAGGAGACCAATCTTGGTTTCCAAAGTTTCTATACTGTGCGGTTGCTGCAGTGAGATCATCGATTTCCGCTCCGTCCAATTGCCCGTCGAATTCAAAGCCAAGCTCATTGTAGAAACGGCGCATGGCGGTCGCCGTTTTGGGCCCCCATGAACCATCTACAGCACCTGCATCCAATCCCAATTGATTGAGCAGCCTCTGTGCCTCTTCAGTTGTAGGGTCAGCGAAGGCTGTGAATGGAAAAATAGCAACCAAAAATGCGATGAATAACTTCATCTATAAATCCTATTCCGACTAACAGCTATGAACAGGTCAAAGTTGATCAGTGCGTCCAATTTTAGCCTAGAGGCATGCCGCACCAATGGAATTCATAACGCCTCCAAGGCGATGCTAAATGTTCAAGACTTACACGTGCGGTTGCACGTGTGATCCAGGTTCACATTTCTTATATATCAAGTCAAAATGTTATTGATGCGTTGGCCTCCACTTGTCTAAGGCCTCGAGAAATTTGTCTTTCTCGCCTTCGTGCATCGAAATGTTATTTTTTGGATATGGGAAGTTTTCGTTTGCTACCTCAACATGAAATTGTGTGAGGGCGGCGACGCGTTCCTCGTGAATTTGTTTCTTAAAGCGTCCGACATTGCCAAATGCGTGTGCATGCTTTGGCGGCCTTTCCTCTTCGCTATCTTCCCCGCAAATGTCGGCAACAAATGACATAATCACGTCCCCGGCCATGCCTGATCCCAGCGAGAACGTCACGATGGACGTCTTGTAGTTCACGGCCTCCAGAACTTCCTCTGCGATGCATTCGGCTTCGACCGCAATTACGCCCACTTCTTCGAGGCGTTTCAGATTTTCAAAAATTTTAATTGCTTCATCGGCATTGCGCCCCCAACCCCTTAGGCCACCACAGTACTGACTGAAGGTTGGGATCAACCCAATGTGGCTCTGAACCGGGATCCCCTCTCTCGACATCATTTCCAAAGCATCGAGCGAGCGCAGTGTGTAGTACATGTCTGCGCCACGTCGCATGGCCTCAAATGCGTCAGCTAGGATTTCTGCATTTGATCCAAATTGTGCCCATCTTGAGCCCACTCGTGCGAAATGGGTTGGTGCAATTTCTCGAATGTCATCGATTTGCTCCATCCCTCCAACGAACAAGTCTATGCCTGCCTCTTTGCACGCGAGTATTTCAGCGCGATTGGCTGGGTTGGCCATCGACAGTTTTTTGGGGTTTACCTTTAGGTCTTGAAGGTCCGCGATGGTGTAATTGCGTTTCGCAGGTTTTCGGGAGAAATCATAAATGCGTTTCATATCGGGCATGCTCCTGACGGCTGCTCAACTCATCCATCAATCAGTCCAATGATTGGTGAGTTATAAGAGAGTATAAGGCATCAGGAGAAATAAAACGAATAATTAAACTTAGCGCAGGAGCCGTTGGGATTTTTCATCAGCATGGCAATGCGGGCTGATGTGCGGCTAGTGAAACGTTTTTGATTAAGCTATTGAATCGTCAACACCGCTCTACAAATGCGCGCATTCATCATTCAACGTTTACGGTGCTCGACCGCATCTAGCCAAAGTCTATCAATTGCATCGATTACCTTTGGGTCGAAGTTACTTTTCGCTTCCCAGTATCGTCCTGAAGGGACGAAATAGTTTGCGGCTGCTTCGGCTTGCAGTGCTTTGTCCACGAAATTTTTTTTGAATTGGGTTGGTCTTAATTTTTCGAGTTCGGAGTGACAAGCTGTTGGGAATGTGAGCCGTGTTCGCTGCGCCGTAGATAAATTAACGACCGCACAGCCAGCCCGCGAGGCTAAGGCCCAAAACCTTGCTGATTTTGCCTCAAGTGATCGGAGGGTGATATCATCTCGCAATGGATCTGCTTTGCCGTGGCCATAAAAGTGAGTGGGTCCCGTATCCGGGTATACCATGTCGCATCCGATCATCGCGATCACCCGAGGCTTCAGTGCTCCGAGCGCCCAGTATCCAGCAGTAAAAGCCATTGTTCCGCCGGCATACACAAAGCCACCGAATTCATTTTGCACCGGGACATACTCTCGTGCGTCAACGATACGTTGTCCTCTTTGCAGTGAATTTGGCCGTCGATTTGCGGGAAAGTCTTCGGGGTGTATCAGCCAGTCCCAATCCTCACGCACCCGCCAGGCATTATTGATGGCAACAAAAAATTCTGAGGGTTTGCGCGGATGGTTACGTGTCTTTGTAACACTTGGCCCAGATCCCAGAATGATAACAGTGCAATCCGTCATTGTTTCTTCTTGCAATACAATCCTATTTTAAATGTTAGCTCAGCCTGGGCTAAATTCTAGAAATTGGCCCACGGTTGACGGTTTGCAGCTTACTCCTCCACAGTGAAAAGCTTTTTTTCCGACATGTTTTTGATACTCTGCTGAGGGTAGGCATCTTACGAAATCGATATCACTGTGTGTGATGATTGATTACTACAAGAGTGATCCCATCACTCGTCGAGGAGACATAGACATGTCCACTTTGAGGATTGAGAGTGTTGATTTCTTTTACCTGTCAATGCCGCAAGTCACGGTTGCAGCTGATGGGAGCCAGGACGCATTGGTGGTCAGGATGCGTGGGGGCGATTACGAGGGATGGGGAGAGTGTGAGGCAGCTCCATTACCGTCAATTTCTGCATTTGTCTGCCCAATCTCGCACGGCGCATGTCGTCCAGTATCTGACGCAGTGCTCGGGGCGCGGATCGAAAGCCCAAATGATATCAGAGCAATTGCCGCAAAGGTTGCTTACAACTCTATGGACCTACTGCAGGCCGCTCACACGTGGTCCGGAATTGAAATGGCCCTATGGGACTTGCTCGGCCGGGCTCGAGGCGTCCCAGTTTGGCAACTCTTAAATTGGGAGAAGGCATACGCCAAAACTCCCTACGCCTCAGTCTTGTTTGGCAGCAGCCCTGAGATAACATTGTCCCGTGCCAAAGACATAAAATCCAGTGGCTTTCGAGCCGCAAAATTTGGTTGGGCACCTTTTGGCCAGTCTGTTGAAGCTGACGCCAATCAAGTGGCAGCAGCCCGCGAAGGATTGGGTCCAGACGGCATCCTCTTGATAGATGCCGGTCAAATATTTGGTGAAGACGTGGAGGCGGCAGCGGCGCGGCTGCCAGCTATGGAGGCTGCCAATGTCATGCTATTTGAGGAGCCCTTTCACGGTCACGCATATCGTGCGTATCAGTCGCTTTCTAGCCAATGTAGCACAGTCAAAACCGCTGGCGGAGAGGCGGCACATAATCGGCACATGGCAGAGCACTTGATTGACTTTGGAGGCGTTGGCTTCATCCAAATTGATTGCGGTAGAATTGGTGGTATTGGGCCTGCGGTCGATGTGGCGCGCTATGCCGCCGAGCGAGACGTGGTCTACATAAATCACACGTTCACATCGAACCTAGCTCTGTCAGCCTCAATCCAACCTTATGCCGGCCTCCAGAACCATAAAATCTGTGAGTATCCCACCGGTTTGTCGGCGCTGGCACGCGAGCTGACGATTACTCAGATCGCCCCCAATGCCAATGGAGAGATTGAATTGCCAGATGCTCCAGGGTTGGGAATTGAGCTGAACCTCGAAGCCCTGGAAACCTATCGGGTGGATGTGGACATCCGCATTAATGGGGAGCGTGTTTTTCAGTCTCCTAGAATTTAACGTACCCCAAAGCTTATCCGTCATGTCCGCGTTGAGCCGCACGAAATTTTCACTTCTATTTACTATTAGAGTTCATTTAACAGCCACTGCGCAAATGCTGTAGCGTTTGCACGCGTTGTTGATGCCAGAGGCTCTAATAGGAAGAACCCTTCTTCAATTTCTTGAGTAAACTCAAAGGGCGCTACTAAGCGGCCCGTTTTTAGGTCGTTAGCGACTAGCGAACTCCTGCCAAGCGCAATGCCCGCGCCTCGGGCAGCGAGTTCATATGCGGCTAATGAGTTATCGACTTGCAGCCCAAGTCCATGGTCAACATCCTGGAGATTTGCTGCACTTAGCCATGTGCCCCACCCATCTTGGTAACCTTGTACATGGATAAGGCGCTCAGTGCTTAGTTGCTCAGGGTACTCCAAGGTTTTCGCCCGTGACGGTGCGCAAACTGGAGTAAGTTTCTCATTAGATAAACGGTAGCTTTTGGCTCCAGGAAAAGTTCCCGTACCATATTGGATATCAAAATCGTAGGCTTCATGATTAGGTGCATCGACCCACACACTGGATATGATGCGTATTTTCTGGCCGGGGTGCTCGGCCAAGAATTTTGGAATTTTCTCTGATAGGACGTTCACCAAAAATGAAATGGCACAGCGGATTGTGAGTACGTCTCCTTGAGTGTTTCCAAAAACTTCTCGGGTACCGCGCGACAATCGCTGTAGCGAGTCCTGAACTTTTGGGAGATACGCCTCTGCCCACTTCGTCATTTCCAAGCTTCGGGGGTGGCGAATGAACAATTGGCGCTTCAGGCGTAGCTCTAATGACTTCACGTGTTTGGAAATCGCCGCTTGTGTAAGGTTCAATTCATGCGCCGCAGCCGTGAAGCTCAGCAATCTTGCTGATGCTTCAAACGCGCGAAGCCATGTGAGCGGTGGAAGGTCTCGATACATAAAATACGACTATGCATAACTTTTTCAAATACGACTATGCATAACTTTTTCTCATGGCAAAGATCATAAATAAATTGTTTGAGTGCCATAATGCGAAATTCTATCTCTCGCCTGATCGTTGGGAGAGAGTGGGTGTTTGTATTTCAGCCTAATAGTCGAATTAAGGCTTCACCGTTTCTAGAGGCGGCAATCCTTGATGGTTTGAAAATGGCAAACGTCTACAACCGTATGGTTATGCCTACGTCTTATGGGGACCCAGAGGGTGAGTACTGGCGACTAATTAATGGAGTGTCTCAATGGGATGTTGGGGTTGAGCGCCAGGTACAGCTGAGAGGAAAAGATGCTGCTAAGTTGGCACAAATTCTTGCGACGAGAGACCTATCTAAGTGTGAAGTTGGGCAGGGAAAATATGTTGCGATATGCGACCACCGGGGCACCATTTTTAACGATCCGATTTTGCTAAAGTTAGCCGATGATTTGTTTTGGCTTTCCATTGCTGATAGTGATGTAGAGCTCTGGGCTAGGGCAATCGCTGCGGAACGTGGTCTCGACGTTGAGATCTGTGAGCCTGATGTTTCGCCCATGGCAATCCAGGGCCCCAAAGCGGAAGATGTTGTTGCGCATGTGGTCGGAAATTGGGTGCGGGATCTGAAGTATTTTTGGTTTAGAGAATGTGAAATTGATGGGATCCCTGTCGCAATTCAACGTTCGGGCTGGTCGAAGCAAGGAGGGTTTGAAATCTATCTGAAGGACGCCCAGTTTGGGACAAAGCTTTGGAACATATTCAAGGAAGCTGGAAAGCCCTGGGATATTGGTCCGGGTGCCCCTGCCACACCCGAGCGTGTAGAAAGTGGCCTTGTCTCAGTTGGCGGTGACACCGATGATGAGACCAATCCTTTTGAAATTAGAATGGAAAAATACATCGACCTAAACGTACCCGATGACACCATTGGGATACAGGCTTTGCGGCAAATTAAAGCTGACGGTTTTAGGCGTCACCAGCTTGGGATCATTTTGGAGGGCGACACCCCCGCTCCGCTGGGAGTGCACCGCGAGGATATTGTAGCCTCCGGAAAAAAAATTGGAATGTTGACCAACTGTGTTTGGTCCTATCGGCTCAAAGCCAACATTGGTTTTGCCTTGGTCGACCGTGCCGTCCCCGTGGGTGCCCAAGTTGAAGTGCTCCGCCAAGCAGGGCGCAGCAATGGCCGTCTCGTAGAAATACCTTTTTTGTGATGCAAGCGCGGCTTTTTTCTATCTTCCGCTTTAGTTGGCCTTTGGTTGCAAGGGGTATTTTTTGGGTCGGATTTTATGGAATTATTCTGATTTCTTGGGTTCTCTTAGTTAAGATGAATGCCTCCCCATTGCCTGGAATGACCGCTGCTGAATACTGGGCAGCTCTGTGTGTTTCAGCCGGTTCCTCCAATCCAAGTTTGATCTTTAGCATGTGGGCGCTGATGTCTGCGGCCATGATGTTACCGACGTTTGTCCCAGCGGCTCGAGTGTTTGGCGACCTGGAGGGCGTGGACGCCACAAGTGCTGGAACCATGACTGCTCTAGCTCTTGGCTATTTGTCGACTTGGTTAATATTTGCAAGCGCCGCCACTGCATTGCAGATACTATTGGCGAGAGCAGGAGCTCTCAGTGATGCTGGGCAACTGTTGAACCCTTGGATAACCGCAATCCTTTTGGGTATCTCTGGCGGCTACCAATTCAGCGCGTCCAAGATGGCTTGCCTGTCCAAGTGCCGTCATCCGCTATTGTTCTTCATGGAGCATTGGAAACCGGGATACTGGCCGGCGTTTTCAATGGGCGTCAGGCTTGGACTGTGGTGCATTGGGTGCTGTTGGCTTTTGATGCTGATTGGTTTCGTTGGTGGCGCCATGAACGTTCTTTGGATGGGTGCGGCGACAATTTTTATGGTTTTTGAAAAGCTTCCTGAGTTCGGTCGATTTGTGACTAAGCCTCTGGGGGTTATCTTGATTGGTGCTGCGCTGATAAAATTTGTTATATTAATGACGGTAGGAGGACAGTTATGAAAAATACGATCCCAGAATGGAACTTGAAGGGCGAGTTAATTTTAAACTGTAACTGTACAGTTTTCTGCCCATGCGTTGTAAGTTTAGGGAAGCATCCACCGACCGAAGGTTATTGCCAGGCATGGATGGGCGTTAGAATTGATGAAGGCAATTTTGACGGTGAAAGTTTGGCAGGCCTGAACATAGGCATGGTGCTAGACATACCTGGCAACATGGGCCGAGGAAACTGGAAGGCAGCCGCCTATATCGACGAACGGGCAACTGAAAAGGCCTTTGAGGGACTGGTGTCAATTTTCTCTGGTAAAGTGCGCGGCACAACTGGGTTATTCTCAATGCTTGTTTCAGAGTTTCTGGGAGCTGAGCGTGCACCTGTTGTTTTTGAAAATGACGGTCCTAAGCGCCGCTTAATAGTTGGCAAAATAATTCAGGGCGAGGTGGAGCCCATTGAGGGTCCTGACCCGAATGAAGACGTTAAAGTGATAAACACGGGCTACTGGATGGGTTCTGAAATCACTATCGCCTCTGCAAACAAGGGGCGCGTGCGTGCCCACGGACGTGTGTGGGACTTTGAAGGTAGATCTGCTGAAATTTGTCAGATTAACTGGCATGGCCCTGCGTAGGAGGAGTGGGTATGAGAGAGCATTTTGAAGAGCTTAAATTCAATCCAGCTAATCATGTGCCTCTTTCGCCCGTGTCTTTTTTAAAGCGCGCATCCGCGGTGTATTGTGATCATCCGGCTTGGACTTATGGCGATGAGCAGTGCACTTGGCGTGACATGGCGCTCCGTTGCCGTTCAGTTGCGGGCGCACTGGTTACGCGTGGCATCAAACCGGGCGATACAGTTTCGGTAATTTCTCCAAATATACCTCAGCTTTTTGAGTTGCATTATGCTGTCCCAATGAGCGGGGCCGTATTAAATACGATCAATACTCGCCTCGAAAAAGAAACCGTTGCCTATATTCTTGAACACTCTGACAGTTGCCTTGTTCTTTGCGATCAAGCATTTCTGCCGCTTCTCAAGGCAGCATTTGAGATCAACGGAAAAGCGCTACCTGTAATTGAAATTGTCGATGCTCAGGCAGGTCAAAGTGCAAGTGGCGATGACACATATGACAAGATGATAGAATGTCAGCCGATTGACTGGCGGCTGCCAGGATCCGAGGACCAGGCAATTTGCTTGAATTACACCTCAGGAACATCGGGTCAGCCAAAGGGAGTAGTCTATCATCATCGCGGCGCCTATCTGATGGCTATGGGTACAGTCGCTGCTTGGGCACTTCCACAAATGCCAACTTACCTCTCCGTCGTACCAATGTTCCACTGTAATGGCTGGAACCACCCGTGGGCGATGGCAGTTGTAGGTGGAAATATGGTTTTCACCCGCGACCCTCTTCCTGCGAAACTTATTTCGGCGATTAAGGTTCACGGTGTTACTCACATGGGTGGGGCTCCCATTGTGTTGCAAATGTTATGTGAAAGCCCTGATGCGCCAGAGAATCCTTTTTCACCAATGATAAAAGTGATGACTGCGGGTGCTCCTCCTCCTCCATCTGTCTTGGAAAAGGCGGCTGCTTTGGGCCTCGAAGTCATGCAAGTTTATGGTTTAACCGAAACTTACGGCCACATATCTCAATGTTTGTGGAAGGATGAGTGGGCTGATCTTTCAATGGCAGAACGGGCGTCTATGCAGGCCATGCAGGGCGTTAGTTTTCCGATGGTTGAAGATGTACGTGTGGTGGATCGTCAAACAGGTAACGATGTTGTCGCAGATGGAAAAACTCAGGGAGAAATTGCTATCCGCGGCAACACCGTAATGACTGGCTATTATAAGAATGAGATCGCCACTAAAGACGCATTTTTAGATGGGTGGTTTTGGTCGGGAGATGCTGCCGTAGTTCACCCAGATGGGTATGTGCAAATTCGCGACCGCCTAAAAGATGTCATTATTTCTGGGGGAGAGAATATTTCCTCCGTCGAAGTTGAGGCTGTATTGCACCGCCATCCAGCAGTGCAACTGGCGGCGGTTGTTGCGAGACCTCACGCCAAATGGGGTGAAAGCCCTTGTGCATTTGTAGAATTAAGAGTTGGGAGTAATCCCACAGAGCAAGAGATTATTGATTTTTGTAGGAACAATATCGCTCATTTTAAGGCGCCAAAAACAGTTGTTTTTGGAGAACTCCCCAAGACAGCGACTGGGAAAGTTCAAAAGTACTTATTGCGTGGTTTGGCGCGAGAATTGGGTGAACAAAATTGAACCTTCACGAGAACGTTTGAAACTTTCCACTTCACCGCCAGCCGTACGAACACAAAGTTATTTGAGCGCTAAAGTAGGGTGCTTTGGCTCATTTTGTGCTAGCGAAACTCTTGGAAAAGGACTGCGAAAAATATTAACAGCCACCACGAGCTAGTTCACGGATCTCGCTGAATTGCGTGCTCAATGCGCTTGCCCAAGTTCATCGCAATTTGCGTGCCAAATGCCACGCAATACTTATGATTGTCGGCCACGACTGCCGGGAGGTTTGTCGTATCGCTCAATGCCTTGTCGATACCCGCGAGGCCCGCTCCGCCGCCGGTGAGAACGAGCCCATGTTCCTGAATATCCCCCGCCAGGTCGGGCGGCGTCTGCTCCAGAAGTAGCATCACGGCCTCGCAGATATTGTTTACCAATGGCCGCAGTGCCTCAGCCATGTCTGCCTGAGTGACCTCGATTTCTTCCGGGAGGCCGCTGACGCCGTGGCGACCGCGCACTTTTGTCTTCCGCCCGACGCCGTCACTGGGGGGGGTGGCGGTCCCGATCTCGAACTTCAGCATTTCACACGTGGCCAGGCCGACGTTGAGGTTATATTTCTTTTTCAGGAATGCCGCTATCGCCGCGTCGAAGTGATCGCCGCCAACTCGGATGGATTGCGCCACGACAATGCCCCCGAGAGACAGCACCGCGACCTCGGTCGTGCCGCCGCCAATGTCTACGATCATGGAGCCAGTGGGCTCTAAAACTGGCATTCCGGCGCCTAGTGCGGCCGCCATCGGCTCCTCGACAAGGCCAACACGGCGGCCACCAGCAGCCTCAATGGATGCCTTGATCGCGCGCTTCTCCACCGGGGTGGCGCCGTATGGCACGCACACGAACACAACCGGCTTCCTGAAGGCAAAATTATTCAGGACCTTTTTGAAGAAGGCGGAAATCATGTCCTGGGCCGCGTCAAAATCCGCAATCACGCCATCGGACAGGGGGCGGATGGCCAATATACTCTCCGGCGTCTTGCCCAGCATGAGTTTGGCGTCATCCCCAACTGCCAGGAGCCGCTTCTGTCCGTTTTTCATCTGATAGGCGATAACCGAGGGCTCATCTAAGACGACGCCATTCTTGTTGTCGACGATGACAATGTTTGCAGTGCCGAGGTCAATGCTAATTTCATAAGCCAAGAATTCGTCCTCACTATTAAATTCCCGGCCTTTTAATGACGCAGGCTAGTGGCCGACTGCGGTGGCTCTGGAACAACGGTGCCCTCCAGTCTTCATTCTCCCCATAGTTTCACAAAAATATTAATTGCAATCAATCAATGTTTTTTCTGGGCTATGACAGTGCCTCAGCACTTTCCCAGACGTTGTGCTCCGCCTTCTCTAGGTATCGCGCCAAAATTGTGGGTGTGCGCCAGCCGCCCGCACGCATTATGGCGACGCTGTCGTGTCCCCTCCGAAGTAATTCCTGCGCGGCGCCCACCCGAAGTGAGTGGGTACTGAAGGCATCGACGACCCACTGGTCGTACCCGGCCGCACGCGCGCTTGACTTAATGATGTTTTTCACCGTGGAGCCCGACAGAGGTCGATTGATCGCCACGCCGCGATAGATCGCGCAAAATACG
>ENA-OUOG01001990-OUOG01001990.1-marine-metagenome-genome-assembly--contig:-NODE-1990-length-22300-cov-5.321424_pt1 | contig 22300 bp, 22 predicted proteins | sample MGYA00248635_ERZ508505 | MGnify/ENA primary metagenome ERZ508505 (study PRJEB26176, sample SAMN06267871) | marine metagenome | isolation source: Saanich Inlet, British Columbia, Canada | place: Pacific...
TTCCAAAAGCAAACAATCCAAGTAAAGGACCATAAGTAAACGTTGCAAACTTAAAGAGGTTACTTACCACACTGCCTTCTAAAGAGTTGAAAATAACGACAACAACTATTAGTACAAAAGAAACAATGATGTGTACTTTTTTACGTAACGGCTTTTGTTGTTCTAAAGGCTTTTTTTCTATGTTTAAAAAATCTACTGAAAAAGAAGTTGTTAAAGACGTTAAAGCACTATCTGCACTGCTGTAAGCAGCAGCAATAAGTCCAATAATAAAAGTAATCGCTAAGCCTTTTCCCAAACCTTGATTCATTGCTATCTCTGGAAATAATAAATCCGTTCTAGTGACTTCATTTAAAACAGGAATTTTAACTCCAAATTCTTCAGCGTAGATAAACAATAAAGCACCAAGTGTTAAAAAAACTAGGTTTACAATAACAAGTAAAATAGACATAGAAAACATGTTCTTTTTAGACTCTTTAGAATTTTTGCATGTCAGGTTTTTTTGCATCATATCTTGGTCTAAACCTGTCATAGCGATAGTAATAAAGATACCTCCAATAAAATACTTCCAGAAATATATTTTACTATTAACATCATCGAAAAAGAAAATCTGACTCTTGTTTTTAAACGTTTCTTTGGTAAACGTTTCAGCTAATGTCCAATCTAACTTATTTAAAATTAAAACTATAGCCACAATTACAGAAGTTAACATGGCAATGGTTTGCAATGTGTCTGTCCAAATAATAGTTTTTATGCCACCTTTATTGGTGTACAACCATATCAATAAAATGGAGATTACCACAGTTACCCAAAATGGAACGCCTAAACTTTCAAAAACAATATATTGCATTGCAAGTGCAACTAGGTATAATCTAAAAGAGGCACCTGTAACTCTTGAAAGCAAAAAGAAAAAAGCACCAGTTTTGTAGCTTACAATTCCAAAGCGTTCTTCTAAATATTGATAAATAGAAGTAACATTTAACTTATAGTATAATGGAATTAAAACGAGTAAAACTACCAAATAACCAACAAAAAAGCCTAAAACACCTTGCATATAAGCAAATTGCTGACCATCAATTAATCCAGGAACAGAGATAAACGTAACACCAGAGAGCGATGCGCCAATCATGCCAAAAGCAACTAAATACCAAGGTGCAGATTTGTTTGCTTTAAAGAAAGCAGCATTAGTATCTTCCTTACCAGTAAAATAGGAGATTAAAATAAGCACGCCAAAATAGGCAGCAATAAGTAATAATATTTGAATAGATGACATGTAAATTATTTTCTAAAATCGAAAATACGCAAAAAGTTAAAAGTACCTAGAGATATGAGAATTTAATGTTATAAGTTATCGATTAAACTTAAAAGAAAGTCTATCAAATTAGTGTCTAAAACTAAAGCATTTATAATAATAAAAAATTCGTGAATTTGTAGCAAAAGCATTAAATTCGCATCTATGGAATTCTCTTCTAAACTTTTAGAAAATGCGGTTAACGAAATCTCACAATTACCAGGTATTGGTAAGCGCACAGCATTGCGTTTAGCATTGCACTTATTAAAGCAACCAAAAGAACAAGTTACTGGCTTAGCACAGTCTTTAACTAATATGCGAGACCATTTAAAATTCTGTAAGTCTTGCCATAATATTAGCGATGTAGATGTATGCGAAATCTGCGCAAATCCGTTAAGAAAAAAGGATATTATTTGTGTAGTTGAAGATGTTAGAGATGTTATGGCAATAGAAAACACAGCGTCTCATAAAGGTCTGTATCACGTATTAGGCGGAAAAATTAATCCTATAGAAGGTATTGGACCTCACGATTTAAACATTGTGAGTTTAGTAGAAAAAGTAAAAACAGGAACTATTGTTGAGCTTATTTTTGCATTAAGTCCTACAATGGAAGGCGATACTACAAATTTCTACATCTTCAAGCAATTACATGGATTAGAAATAAAAACATCAACAATAGCAAGAGGAATATCAGTAGGAGATGAGCTTGAATATGCCGATGAAATAACTTTGGGACGTAGTATTTTAAATCGTATTCCTTTTGAAGCCTCATTAAAACAATAACAACATTTTGCGACTTTCAGTTATTATTCTAAATTACAATGTGCACTACTTTTTAGAGTTGTGTTTGCAAAGCGTTGAAGCAGCTATTCAAACCTTAGATGCTGAAATTATTTTGGTAGATAACAACTCTCAAGACGACAGTTGCAAAATGGTTAAAGAAAAATTTCCCAACATAAAACGCATTGAAAACAAAGAAAATTTAGGTTTCTCTAAAGGTAATAATATAGGAGTAAAACTGGCTAAAGGCGAATATGTTTGCATATTAAATCCAGATACTGTTATTGCAGAAGATACTTTTAAAACACTTCTGGCTTTTGCCGAAAAACAAAATAATCTAGGTATTGTAGGTTGTAAGTTAATAGATGGTAGTGGTTGTTTTTTGCCAGAAAGTAAGCGGAATGTTCCAATAACAAAAATAGCCATACAAAAGGCTTTAGGAAACTCTAAACACTACTACGCAAATCATTTACTAGACAACGAGATTGGAAAAGCAGACGTTTTTGTAGGTGCTTTTATGCTATTAAAACGCGAAGTATTCACTCAAGTCCAAGGTTTTGACGAAGATTATTTCATGTATGGAGAAGACATAGATTTAAGTTATAAAATTAAAAAAGCTGGTTTTCAGAGTTATTATTATGGAGCATTAGCAGCAATACATTACAAAGGTGAAAGCACTTTAAAAGATAAAACCTATGCAAAGCGATTTTATGGAGCCATGCAAATTTTTTATAAAAAACACTTTAAAAGTAATTTGGTTTTTGATGCGTTAGTATTCTTCGGAATACAATCTGCCAGGCTCTTTGAGAATAAAACATCAACAGAAATATTAGATTTTGAGAATTATGCACTGATTTCAAAAACTAAAAATGAAGCCTTAGCAATTAAACTTTCAAAGCCTTTAATTCAAGTTTTAAATGCTGAAGAAATAAAAGAAAATACTCAAATTATTTTCGATGCTAATACTATAAGTTTTCAAACCATAATTCAGAAAATGGAAACTTCAGAAAAAAATAAAAATTTATCGTTTAAAATACTTCCAAAAAACGCTAATTTTATCCTCGGAAGTTCTTCGTCTAAAAGCAGAGGCGAAGTGATACCTTTTTAAATATCAGTTTATTTTAAAAGCTGAATTCAAAATTATATGGAATAGTCAGACAAATACGCTATTTTTTATTAATTTTGCATTCTAAAAATACAAAAAGACACATTTTTTATTAATATGGCAAGATTTGAACTAAAATTACCGAAAATGGGAGAAAGCGTTGCAGAAGCAACAATTACTTCGTGGTTAAAAGCGGTTGGAGATACTATTGAGCAAGATGAAGCAGTACTTGAAATTGCTACAGACAAAGTCGATAGCGAAGTGCCAAGTGAAGTTGATGGTATTTTGGTTGAAGTACTTTTTAATGTTGACGATGTGGTTCAAGTTGGACAAACCATTGCTGTTATTGAAACAGAAGGTGAAAGTAATGCTAGTGCTGAAGTTCCAAAAGCAGAAGCAATTGTAGCAGAAAAAGCGCCAGAAGCAGCAGCTGAGGTCGCACAAACTGTTGTTGCAGCCCAAGAAACTACAGCTCCAATAAGTTCTAATGGAGAGCGTTTTTATTCTCCATTAGTAAAAAACATGGCAAAAGCAGAAGGTATAGCTCAAGCAGAGCTAGATGCTGTTCCAGGTACAGGAAAAGAAGGAAGAGTGACTAAAGCAGATATGCAAGCGTATTTAACAACAAGAGGAACTCAACCTGCTAAAGTAGAAGTAGCTCCTGTTGCTTCAACTAAGCAAGCTCCAACTAAAACAGAAACTAAAAAGCAGGAAACACCAATTAATGTAGGAGAAGTTGATGAGATTATAGAAATGACCAGAATGGGTAAGTTAATTGCGCACCATATGGTAGAAAGTGTGCAAACTAGTGCACATGTACAAAGTTTTATAGAAGCAGATGTTACGAATATCTGGAATTGGAGAAAGAAAGTAAAAGATAGTTTTATGAAACGTGAAGGTGAAAACTTAACGTTCACACCTATTTTTATGGAAGCCATTGCAAAAGCATTACGCGATTTTCCAATGATGAATATCTCACTTCAAGGTGATACTATTGTTAAAAAGAAAAACATAAACCTTGGTATGGCTGCCGCATTAGGTAATGGCGATTTAATTGTGCCTGTTATTAAAAATGCCGATCAATTAAATCTTGTTGGTATGACCAAGCAAGTAAACGATCTAGCATCAAGAGCAAGAGATAATAAGTTAAAACCCGACGATATACAAGGCGGAACGTATACAGTAACTAACGTTGGTACGTTTGGTAGTATTATGGGAACACCAATTATTAATCAGCCACAAGTTGGTATACTAGCTTTAGGCGCTATACGTAAAGTACCAGCAGTTATCGAAACACCAGATGGAGATTTTATAGGTATTCGTTATAAAATGTTCTTATCGCACTCTTACGATCATCGTGTTGTTAATGGTGCGCTTGGTGGACAATTTGTAAAAGCAGTAAAAGACTATTTAGAAAGTTGGGACACTAAAAGAGAAATTTAATTTTATACTAATTTGTAATTAGGAGCATAGAGACGCTTATAATTTAAACTACAGAATAGTAAAAAGCACAGTTTTAGGACTGTGCTTTTTATATTTAAGATAAAGTTGTTTATTCATGTTTTAATATTATAGCTATATGTTAACGTAAGTAATGTATGGATTAATGCGTGCTGTAGAGACTAGCTTTATAAAAAAGGCACACATTTTTATTTTATACACAATCAATATAATGAGTGCCAATTTTAATTTTAGAATTAGGAACTTGATTAAAAAAGCTTATTTTTGTTTAAAAAATTAACTTTAAACATAAACAAAATAATTACTTAACGTTAATTATTTTTGAGAGGAATGAAATGAATTTAAATATTAAAGAATTGTTGTCTATTTCAAGACCAAGATTTTGGATGTATGTTTTGGGTACTTTTCTTGTTGGGATGATATCTTCTGGAAACCCTTTTAATTATGACACAGAAACAACGATACTTTTAGTTGTTTTTTCAATTTTCTTTTCTTTTCCTGCAAACTTGCTTATTTATGGAGTGAACGATATCTATGATTATGAAACAGATATTCTTAATGACAAGAAATCTAATTATGAAAAGATCCTTAGTCCTGCAAAACACAAAAAGCTTTGGATGATAATTTGTCTTTTAACATTTCCATTTATTACTTGTCTTTTTTTTGTTAGCACTTATACATTTTGTGCTATAGTCGTTTTTATATTTATGGGATTATTTTATTCGGCACCACCAATAAGAGCTAAATCAAAACCACCTTTAGATATTTTGTTTTCGTCTATTATTTATATTTCTCCTGGTATTATTGGGTTTTTAATTACTGGAAATACAAAAGTACAATGGCTTGCTGTATTAGGAGGTCTTATTTGGGCTTCGGCAATGCAAACGTATTCAGCAGTTCCAGATATTAAAGCCGATAGAGCCTCTGGAGTAGAAACACTTGCAACAAAACTAGGTCATCGCAAAGCACTTTGGTTTTGTTTATTAGCATATCTTCTTTCTAGTATTATAGGCACTATTTACGTGGGAACTGTAGCTGTATTATTTGGTACTGTATATGTAGTTGTGGTTGCATTAAGTCTTTATAACAGTACTAAGGTATTTAAATATTACACCTATTTTCCGCTAATAAATATTATTGGTGGTACTGTTTTGTTTTTTTATCTGTTTTTTAATGCATTACGATAATAATGACTAAAGCGATTCAAGTGGATGCGGATTTTTTATTCCAGCTACTCGTTTATAAACCAATTCTGCAGATATTAAGCAAATAGGCATTCCAATGCCAGGACTTGTGCCAGCTCCCACATAAAATAGATTTTTTACTTTTTTACTTTTGTTAGAAGGTCTTAAAAGTGTTTGTTTTAATGTATGTGCTAATCCCAAAGCTGTGCCTTTATAAGCATTATAATCTCTTCTAAAATCATCACTCCAATACGCACGTTCGTAGACAACGTAACTTTCTAATTCTGGAAGTTTAAGATCTTTTTTCATGAGGTTATAAATCTTTTCTCTGTAGTCTTTCATTTCAGTATCCGAAAGTGTTAATCCAGGAGGAATAGGAACCAAAACAAATAAATTATCTGTACCTTCTGGTGATAAATTAGGATCTGTTTCTGTAGGCTTACAAATATAATAACTTGGGTCTTCTGGAAGCTGAGGTGTATCAAATAACTCTTTAAAATTTTGCTTCCAATCTTCACCAAACCTAAGATTGTGATGACTTAAGATGTCTAATTCTCGATCTAAACCAAGATACATAATAAAGGCACTCGGACTCAAAACAGTTTTTTCCCAATAACGTTCTGGATAGGTTTGGTGTTTTTTCTCTAAAAGTTGCGTTTCTGTAAACCAAAGGTCTGCATTTGAAATCACAATATCGGCAAGCAATTGTTCGCCATTTTCTAAAAGAACTCCTGAAACTTTTTTATTCTCAACTAATATTTTTGAAACAGGCGTTTCTGTTATAAATTTCGTGCCATGTTTTTTGTTAATAGTTATTAATGCTTTTATAATTTCATAAATGCCTCCTTTTGGATAATAGACACCCATATCAAAATCAATGAAATTCATGATGTTGTAAAGGGCAGGTGTTTTTGCTGGATCAGAGCCTAAAAAAACAAGTGTATATTCAAGAATTTTTTTTACGCGATCACTCTTAAACCATTTGTTTAAATAGGTGTGCATGGTTTGGAACGGATTGAGTTGAATCCCTTTTTTTATTAGTTTCCAACTTAAAAAATCGGCAGAGATACCAATATTTCTATACATGAAATAATGTTTAGCCAAAGCATATTGTTCGCCAGATCTTTTTAAATATTCTCTTAATTTTGGTGTGATACCTGGTTCTAGTTTTTCAAAAAGTGGTAAATCTTTTTCTAAATCCGAATGAATATCTAATACAGGAATATCTTTGTCATTTGCAAAGAACACACGATAAGATGGTGATAATTTTACTAGATCAAGATGATCTGAAACTTTTTCTCCAAGAAGATTAAAATAGTGTTTAAATACATCTGGCATGAGATACCAAGATGGTCCCATGTCAAAGGTATAGCCTTCGGCTTTAAAAATGTTTGCTCTACCTCCTAATGTGTCATTTTTTTCAATAACAGTAACAGTGTAACCTGATTTAGAGAGTAATGCTGCCGCACCTAAACCACCAATACCAGATCCAATAATTATAATATTTTTTTCTTTTTTCACAACAGTAAAAATACGTAACTAAAAGTTGAATTCCCATTTTTTTATTTTGCAAAATTGTAATTAGTTAAGTTAATTGTAGTTTGTAAGTCTGAGCTTTAGTAGTGTTACTTAAAATAGCTTTAGTAATAAAAACTCAAAATCGCGATTTTATAGGTATTCGTTATAAAATGTTCTTATCGCATTGTAACGACTATCTTGTAGTAAGTGTTGCATTTGGTGGATAATTTGTAAAAGCAGTAAAAGAGTATTTAGAAGGTTGGGACTCTAATCGCGAGATATTAGTTTATTAGTCTTTGCAATTCTCAGGATATTATTTGTTATTTCTTAGCGTAAGATAGAAACTTACAAATAGTTCTAAGTTTAAAACAACAAAAAGCACAGTTTTTCGACTGTGCTTTTTTGTTTGGATTTTGACGAGGTTCGTTTAATGCATTGATAAAAAAGCGTTTCAATGTTTTTTATCAGATGTTAAACGAAGTTAACTTAATTTTTTGGCAAAGTCAAGTTTAAAATAAGTTGTATTTAACTTTATTTGTTCAAGAAAATGATTAATACAATAGAAAGTAAACTAAAATTAATAGCTTTTTTTTATGGAATTCTAAAATTTACTTTCTAATTAAACGCCTTACGCATTAAAATCTTCAATAGAATTAATATTCTTATAAAACTGATCTTTAATTTTTAAAAGGGTAGTGTTGTTTTAATAGGTTTCTTATCGGTTTGAAAAGCTTCTACTGCTTCTAGGTATTCCGCTGCATTGTCATCTATGTTATATTCTGTAAACGCGATATTGTTTTCTCCAAGAATTCGTTTGGCTTCTTTACAAATAGAACAATCATTACTAACAAATATGGTTGCTTTTTGGTCTTTTAAGGCGTCGTCAAGCCTAACGTCTAATCGCGTTTCAGATTTATCTACTTCTATAGCAGGTGCGACTTCGTTTACTATAAAAGTAGTTGTGTATTTACCTTCTGTACCAACTAATTGTATTAAAGTTATAAGTTCTACTTTACTTTTAGCAGGAACATTCATAATTGTTGGTCTGTTACTACTGCGTCTAAAGTCTTCTGTAACCACTCTTAAAAATACATCGTAAGCAATAGAATCTGTATTAGTCGCATAAAGTTTTAAACGTTTGCCTTTCTTTTCTTCAGAGAGTTTAACAAACTCATGCTCATTTTGTGTAAAACAAGAGATAGTAATAAGTAAACAAGTAAGTAGTGTTAGGTAGGTTTTCATTGTAAAATTTAAAGAATCAAAGTAAAAATAACATAATACATTTATATTTGCATAAACTGTACCAAGTTTTGGTGCAAAACTATAAATAACATGCAATTAAACCTTAAAAAACCAGTTTGCTTTTTCGATTTAGAAACTACAGGAATTAATATTTCTAAAGATAGAGTTGTAGAAATATCAATTTTAAAAGTGTTTCCTAACGGAAATAAAGAAAGTAAAACATGGTTGGTGAATCCAGAAATGCCAATTCCAGCTGAAACTTCAGCAATTCATGGCATTACAGATGCGCGTGTGGCAAACGAGCCTACGTTTAAAGCTTTGTCTAAGGAAATTAACAGCATGATTAAGGATTGCGATTTAGCAGGTTTTAACTCTAACCGTTTTGATATTCCTCTGTTGGCAGAAGAAATGCTAAGAGCAGACATGGATTTTGATATGAAAGGTAGAGTAGCAATAGATGTGCAAACTATTTTTCATAAAATGGAAAAACGTACATTAAGTGCAGCGTACAAATTTTACTGCAATAAGAGTTTAGAAAACGCACACTCTGCAGAAGCAGATACTTTAGCAACATACGAGGTTTTAAAGGCACAATTAGACCGTTATGAAGATTTAGAGAACGATTCTAAATTTCTTGCAGAGTTTAGTGCCCATAAAAAGTTTGCAGATTTTGCAGGATTTATTAATTATAATGAAGCAGGCGAAGAGTGTTTTAGTTTTGGGAAACATAAAAATAAAAAAGTACTAGATGTTCTAGATAAAGAACCTGGTTATTTTGGTTGGTTATTAAATGCCGATTTTCCTCTGTATACCAAAAAGGTGCTAACAGCAATAAAGCTAAGAGCGTTTAATAATAAGATTTAACAATAACTAATGTTTATTGCCACTTCGAGTAATTCTGAAGCATGAAGAATTGTATCGAGAAGCATTTTTAAAGTTTAACAATCCAAAAAATCGAACAATCAAATTATGAAACTAATTTGCATAGGTAGAAACTACACAGATCATATTAAAGAGTTGGAAAACGAAAAACCAACAGATCCTGTTGTGTTTTTAAAACCAGATACAGCCATTTTATTGAAAAAGCAACCGTTTTTTATTCCAGAATTTTCTAACGATGTGCATCATGAAGTAGAAGTTTTGGTTAAAATTAATCGTGTAGGTAAATACATCGATAAAAAATTTGCACATAAATATTATAAAGAAATTGGATTAGGAATAGACTTTACAGCACGCGATTTACAAACCCAATTAAAAGCTAAAGGTTTGCCATGGGAAAAAGCAAAAAGTTTCGATGGAGCAGCAGTAATTGGGAGTTGGTTACCAAAAACAGCGTTTCAAGATTTAAACAATATAAATTTTAGTCTTAAAAAAAATAACCAAGTTGTACAACAAGGAAATACCAGTTTAATGTTGTGGAAAATTGATGAGATTATAGAATATGTCTCTAAATATTTTACTTTAAAGATTGGAGATGTTATATTTACAGGAACTCCAGCAGGTGTTAGTAAAGTGTTTGCTAACGATAAGTTAAAAGGATATCTAGAAGATAAAGAGCTATTTTTTATTACAGTAAAATAAAATGGAACAACATTATAAATTACATAGATTAAGAGAATTAGCAGACAATGACGAAGATTTTCTTTTAGCCATAGCGCAAGCTTTTTTAGAAGAAGTGCCAGCAGATGTTATGTTGTTAAAACAGGCAGTAGAAAACAATAATAAGCCTCAAGCGTATCAAGTATCTCATAAAATGAAGCCAACTATAGATGTTTTCGAGCTTGGTATATTAGACAAGTTAATCGAGATTCAAGATTGGGCAAAATTCGAAAAAGAAGACGAAGACATGACCAATCAGTTAATTTTAGTCCTTGATGCTATAGAAAAAGCAACTTCAGAAATTAAAGCAGACTTTAATTTATAACAAATGCAAGCTGAAATTATAACCATTGGAGACGAAATTCTTATTGGGCAAATTGTAGATACTAACTCTGCATATATTGGTAAAGCACTAAATAGTATAGGTGTCTCTGTTTATCAAATAACATCTATTCAAGACGATAAAGAACATATTTTAAAAGCTATGGCAGAAGCCGAAGCGAATGCAGATATTGTGATTTTAACAGGTGGTCTTGGCCCAACAAAAGACGACATTACAAAACATACTATTTGTAATTACTTTAACGATGTTTTAGTACGAAATACTGCTGTTACTAAAAACATAGAACGCCTTTGGAGAGATTATATTAAAAAACCAATTCAGCAAGTAAATTTAGATCAAGCTTTAGTGCCTTCAAAAGCAAAAGTGCTTATGAATATGGTTGGTAGTGCTCCAGGAATGTGGATAGAAAAAGGAGAAAAAGTTTTTATATCTATGCCAGGAGTGCCTTTTGAAATGAAAGCATTAATGGAACAAGAGGTGCTTCCAAGGTTAAAAGTAAAATACAAGAGACCTTTTATAAAACATAAAACGCTCCTTACTTATGGTATTGGAGAAAGTGCTTTAGCAGCTATAATTGAAGATTGGGAAGATAATTTACCAAATTACGTTAAGTTAGCTTACTTACCTAATTTAGGTAAAGTAAGATTAAGACTCTCAGGCAAAGGATTTGATGAGCAAGCCTTAGATATTGAGATAGAAAAACAAGTGCAAGCTGTTTTACCACTAATAAAAGAAGTGTTTACAGGTTTTGAAGAGGATGGAGATTTAGAAGTGCTAATAGCAAAAAAACTAATAGAACATAAAAAAACGCTTTCTGTTGCAGAAAGCTGTACAGGTGGAAAACTAGCAGAAATCTTTACGCAACACGCTGGTGCATCGTCTTATTTTAAAGGTGGTTTAATAACATATGCAACGCAAATAAAAATAGATGTTTTAGGTGTAGAAGAAGCATTAATAAATAAGTACTCGGTAGTAAGTGCTCAAGTTGCAGAAGCGATGGCAAAACAGTGTAGAATATTATATGCTTCAGACTATGCAATAGCAACAACAGGAAATGCAGGACCTACAAAAGGAGATGCAAATGCAGAAATAGGTACTGTTTACATAGCGATAGCATCAAAAAAACATGTTATTTCACAGAAATTAAACCTTGGAAATAACCGAACAAGAGTAATAAATAAGGCGGTAAATAAGGCTTTAGAGCTTCTTCAAAAAGAAATTTTTAAAAATTGATAAAAAAACAGATTGTCAATACTAAAACATTTCATATATTTGCACCTCGAATTTTAATAACAATTTAAAGTTATAAGTAATGTCAAGAGTTTGTGAACTTACAGGAAAGAAAGCAATGGTTGGAAACAACGTATCGCATGCAATGAATAGAACAAAGCGTAAATTTAACGCGAACTTAATCAAAAAACGTTTTTTTCTTCCTGAAGAAGATAAGTGGGTAACTTTAAAAGTGTCTACCTCTGCTTTAAAAACAATCAATAAGATTGGTATCTCAGCAATGTTAAAAGATGCAAGATCTAATGGATTTTATAAATAATAGCCAAGCTATATAAGGAATAAGAAAATGGCAAAAAAAGGAAACAGAGTACAAGTAATATTAGAATGCACAGAGCATAAAGAATCTGGACAACCAGGAACTTCTCGTTATATTACAACTAAGAATAAAAAGAACACACCAGATAGAATGGAGATTAAGAAATTTAATCCAATCTTGAAGAAAATGACTGTTCATAAAGAAATTAAATAAATAAAGGAATGGCAAAGAAAACCGTAGCGTCTTTACAGACATCGTCAAAAAGATTGTCTAAAGCAATCAGAATGGAAAAATCTCCAAAAACAGGAGCCTACATGTTTGTAGAAGCAATTATGGCACCAGAATTTGTAGATAATTTCTTGAACAAGAAATAAACTATATCCTATACAATACATCAAAGCTGCTTTCTTTAAAGAAAGCAGCTTTTTTAATTTCAAAATATTACGTTTCTTTACAATTATTAATGACAAAGTAGCAGTTTTTTAAAAAAGGCTTAACTATTGTTATTTACTAAACTATTCACAATACAATAGGAAAACAACAGATGAGTTTTTTTAAAAAAATATTTTCTTCAGAAAAAAAAGAAACTTTAGACAAAGGTTTAGAGAAAACAAGCACCAGCTTTCTAGGTAAACTAAGTAAAGCAGTCGCAGGAAAGTCTAAAGTAGATGACGACGTTTTAGATAATTTAGAAGAAGTACTAGTTTCTAGTGATGTAGGTGTAAATACAACACTTAAAATAATTACACGTATAGAAGAACGTGTTGCAAAAGATAAATATTTAGGAACAGATGAACTTAATAAAATACTTCGTGAAGAAATTGCAGGTTTATTAAGTAAAACCAATTCTGGTGAAGAAACAGAATACACCATACCACAATTACCAAAACAAAACAACGGAAGTAAAACACCTTACGTATTAATGGTTGTTGGTGTTAATGGCGTTGGTAAAACAACAACCATTGGCAAATTAGCATACCAGTTTAAAAAGCAAGGTCTAAAAGTTGTACTTGGTGCAGCAGATACTTTTAGAGCAGCTGCAATAGATCAACTTCAAGTTTGGGCAGATAGAGTAGATGTGCCAATGGTACGACAAGACATGGGAAGCGATCCAGCTAGTGTTGCTTTTGATGCTTTAGAGTCTGGAGTAAATCAAAATGCAGATGTTATTATTATTGATACTGCAGGACGTTTACATAATAAAGTTAATTTAATGAACGAGTTAACTAAAGTAAAACGCGTGATGCAAAAAGTAGTTGGCGATGCGCCACATGATGTTTTATTGGTTTTAGATGGCTCTACTGGTCAAAACGCATTTGAGCAAGCAAAACAGTTTACAGCTGCAACAGAGGTAACTTCTTTAGCAGTTACTAAACTAGACGGAACAGCAAAAGGTGGAGTAGTTATTGGTATTAGCGACCAGTTTCAAATTCCAGTAAAGTATATTGGTGTTGGTGAAGGTATTGAAGACTTACAAGTTTTTAATAAATATGAGTTTGTAGATTCGTTTTTTAAGTAATTAATTATTTCTAATTAAAACTTCAAAAGAAAACAACGTTTTCAACGCTTTAACACAACCAAAACATCTAAACAATTGGTGGACATTAAAATCTACAGGAAAGCCAGAATTGAGTGAAGAATACAATCTTAATTTTGCAGATAAATACAATTAGTATTGTAAAGTTTCTAAACTTAAGCAAAATGAATCAATTTATTTAAAAAGGACAGCTGCTGATGCAGATTGGAATCCTACTACTTTTGGTTTCCATTTAGAAACTCATGAATACATTGCATTGTTGGAATTTACGCATACTAATTGGCAAAAGAATAATCATGAGTTTCGTAACACTTCCTATTTCTGGGCTTTATTACTTAAAGGCTTAAAAAAATATATCGAAACTGGTGTTGTAGTATTATTTGAGGTTCGCAATTAATTTATTACTAAATTAATTTTGGCCCATAAATCGTTATCAAAAGTGGAGAGACCAAAATTAGAATCGTCTGCAGCTTCTCCCATTCTAACAATAACTAGGTCTTTGCTAGGTACAACATATATTTTTTGGTCATTTTTACCTAAAGCAGCATACATATCGTTTGGTGCATTGGGAATTAAAGCGCCATTAAATTCAAACTGCGTTTGTGGTAAATGAAAAGTATTCTTTCCGTTAAGCCACCATAAATAGCCATACGCTTCATTAATATCTTGAGAGGTTGAGGTGGCTTGATCTAAAAAGTTACTTGAAACTATTTCTGAGTTTTCCCACGTTCCATTAGCAGACATTAGCAAACCAAAACGTGCCATGCTTCTTGTATTACTCCAATACACACTTAAATCGCCTAAAGAAATCCAGCTTCCAGACATGCCTATTTTATCTCTTAGTTTTGTGTTAAAATAGTTAGACCAACTTTGGTTAGTGGCTTGTGCAACCACATCTTGCATTTTTACATAAACGTTATGGTAAGCCCATCTTTCGCCAGCATCTGTTATATATTGAAGGTTTTCTGGCGCAACCACATCTCCTAAACTATCATCTAAACCAGAGTTCATAGAAAGTAAGTTTTTGCAAGTAATCAAGTTTTCTTTTTCTAAAGAAGCGCTAGTCCAACCAGTACCTAAATAAGTAGACACCTTATTGTTTATATTTATAAGGCCTTCATCTTGTGCAATACCAGAAACAGCAGTAGTTAATGTTTTTCCTGCACTTGCCCAATACCAATTGGCATTTTCATTATGAGTATTGAAATACTGTTCTATTACAATTTTACCATTATGAAGTACAATAAATCCTTTAGAGTTTTTGTCTTCTAAGAAATCTAAAAGTGGTTGTAATGCGTTTGTATTCCAATTCAAATCATTTGGAGATGTAGTTTCCCAAACATCAGAATTTAAAGGAGGAAAATAAGTAGTTTCAGGAGTAGAAATATTTGCTTGAGGTTCTTCATTTTCTGAAGAACAGCTAACAATAACAAAAACTAAAAGTATTAAATTTTTAAATTTCAAAATCGATGTATTTAAATTATGACTACCAAATGTACAAAAGGTTTAAATAGTAGATCTCTTAAATATAAATTCTGCAATCGTAAATCGTAAATCATTGCGTATCTTTGCAGACCAAAATTAAGATATGCGCACGAAGTCACTTAAAAAGAACAAAATCAATGTAATAACATTAGGCTGTAGTAAAAATGTTTACGACAGCGAAGTGTTAATGGGACAGCTTAAAGCCAGTGGTAAAGATGTTGTACATGAAGAGGAAGGCAATATTGTAGTTATTAATACCTGTGGTTTTATTAATAATGCTAAGGAAGAAAGTGTAAATACCATTTTGGAATACATGCAAAAAAAAGAAGATGGAGACGTAGATAAGGTGTTTGTAACAGGATGCTTGTCTGAACGCTATAAACCAGATTTACAAAAAGAAATACCTAACGTCGATCAATATTTTGGAACTACAGAATTACCAGGACTTTTAAAAGCATTAGGAGCAGATTATAAGCATGAACTTATAGGTGAACGTTTAACTACAACACCTAAAAATTATGCCTATTTAAAAATTGCTGAAGGTTGCGATAGACCATGTAGTTTTTGCGCCATCCCTTTAATGCGTGGTAAACACAAGAGTAAACCTATAGAGCATTTAGTAACTGAAGCCGAAAAACTTGCAGCTAACGGTGTTAAAGAATTGGTGCTTATTGCACAAGATTTAACGTATTACGGATTAGATTTATATAAAAAACGAAACCTTGCAGAGTTACTAGAAAATCTTGTAAAAATTGAAGGTATCGAGTGGATTCGTTTGCATTATGCATTTCCTACAGGTTTTCCTATGGATGTTCTTGATGTTATGAAGCGTGAGCCAAAAGTGTGTAATTATTTAGATATACCATTACAACATATAAACGACGAACTTTTAAAAAGTATGCGTCGTGGAACAACACACGAAAAAACGACTAAACTATTAAAGGAGTTTAGAGCAAAAGTACCAGAAATGACAATTCGTACCACTTTAATTGTTGGTTATCCTGGAGAAACTCAAGAAAATTTCGAAGAACTTAGAGAGTGGGTTCGCGAGATGCGTTTTGAACGTTTAGGTTGTTTTACTTATTCTCATGAAGAAAACACGCACGCTTTTAATTTGGAAGACAATGTGCCACAAGAGGTAAAACAAGAACGTGCCAATGAAATTATGGAAATTCAATCTCAAATCTCTTGGGAATTGAATCAAGAAAAAATAGGTCAGGAATTTAAAGTCGTTATCGATAGAAAAGAAGGCGAATATTTTGTTGGTAGAACCGAATTCGACTCTCCAGATGTTGATAATGAAGTCTTAATAGATGCAACAAAAACCTATTTAAAAACAGGTGAATTTGCAACAGTAAAAGTAATTGAAGCAGCAGATTTCGATTTGTATGCAGAGGTAGTACAATAAATTATATGGCACTTACAGAGTCTAATACTTTTGAAAACGGGACATTTGCACCTGAATTCGCTTTGCCTGATGTGGTTTCTGGAAAAACAGTAACGCTTCAAGAATTAAAAGGTGCTAAAGGTACTGTGGTTATGTTTATTTGTAATCATTGTCCATTTGTAATTCATGTAAACCAAAAGTTGATTGCTTTAGCAAATACATATTTAACTCAAGGTATAAGTTTTATTGCCATTAGTAGTAACGATGTTGAGAATTATCCACAGGATAGTCCAGAATTAATGCAACATCTAGCAGCTAATTTAAAGTATCCTTTTCCATATTTGTACGATGAAACACAAGAAATAGCCAAAGCTTACAATGCTGCTTGTACTCCAGATTTTTATGTGTTTGATGCCAATTTAAAAGCTACTTATCATGGCCAATTAGATGGCTCTAGACCAGGAAATGATATTCCAGTTACAGGTGAGGATTTAAGGCAAGCAATAAATGCTGTTTTAAATAATGAGTCACCTCTAGAAAACCAAAAACCTAGTATTGGTTGTGGTATTAAGTGGAAACAATAGTTCTAGAAAGTAATGATTACTTTATTTTATTAAATCTAACCTTTCTAGACTGCATTTGTTTTCCATTTAGTTCTACACCATGAGTGGTAACTTCTGCCCAAATAGAATCTTGTTTTATGTCGTTTTTTGATATTAAGTCAAAAGTAATCTTCATTTTTTCGGTAGTATCGTTAAGTTTAATAATAGCTCCTTGTAGTTCAATGTTTTTAATTAATACGTCTTCGATTGTTTTATAATTAGAAAGCGAATCTTTAGTATAATTTTTAAGCTGAGATTTTATTTCCTCACTAAATTCAGGATGCTTATTTTGTAAAGCAATTAAGTCTAAAAACTCTTGAAGCTTTTCTGTGGTCATGTTTTTGTATAGAAAAGTAGTATTGTTTTCTGTGTTTTTTTCAACCAACATCTCTTCAACTTCCATCTCAACAGGTTCTGTTGCATGCTCTAAAGTATCAGAACTTTTTGCTGTTTCACTTTTACAAGAAACTATAATGAAAACAATAAAAATTAAGCGTATATTTTTCATTTTACAATAAATTTTAGTGTTTCAATTTTTCCGTTAGCAATTGTTTTATCAAGTATTTCTATTGTTTCTAGGCTATTTAAAACATCTATTCTTGGTAATTTTTCAGGCTCGTTTTTAATATAAGTATAAAACCATTTCTCGCTAACTTTTCCTTTAACCTTATCGAATAAATCGTTTTGGAAAGCACTTATATCTTCGCCTTTCCAATCTTCAATTGGAACGTTAGAGCGATTACGCTTTAAAAAAGAAGCTTCAATAGCTTTTTTTAAGTGTTTAAAAAGATGTTGATCTTCTGTGTTTAAATTACTCTATTGGTCTAAAAATTAGTGCTTTAAAAATTGTAAAACGTTTTGCAAAAGGTTTACAAGTGTTTTTCAAAAGAAAAACAACTTATGGTTATACGTTTGCTCTAGTAATCTTTAAAAATATAAAATTATGAAAGCAATGAACGTAAAAAACAGATTTAAAATTTTAGCAATAGTGCTATTTACATTAGTATGTGGCTGTAATCAAAAGGAATACAAAGAATCTGTGGCAGCAGAAAGTGTTGATATTAGTAACGATTTTGAAATGGTAAAAGAAGAAAAAGTCGTTTCAAAATTCACCAATAATCAAAACAATGTGCCTTTAGATTTAAAAATCATTAAAACAGCATCTGCTAGATATAAGGTGAATAATGTGGCCAATGCAACGCGAAGAATTAAAGTAATAGCACAACAGCATGGTGCTTATATTTCGGACTTAAGATTCGATAACAATTTGTACAGGAAAGAAAACAGGTTTACCATTAAAGTGCCACAAAAGTATTTTGATAGCGTAATGGATTCTGTAAATACAGTTGTAGATTTTGTAGAGTACGAAAACATAACAACAAAAGATGTTACTGAAGAGTATATAGACCTTGAAACCAGGCTTAAAACTAAACGAGAAGTCAAAGCGCGATATGAAGCTATTTTACGCAAAAACGCAAAAACAGTAGAAGACATCTTACTTACAGAAGACAAACTGCGAATTATTCAAGAGGAAATAGAATCTGCTCAAGGACGTTTAAAATACTTAAGTAGTAAAGTGGCTTTTAGTACCATTCAAATAGATTTATACGAATCTGTAGAATATGTTGAAGAGCCTGAAGCTTACACCAAAACATTTTTAGATGAAACAAAGCAAGGTTTGGCCAATGGTTGGTGTTTTATTGAGTCTTTTGTGATTGTATTAGTTAATATTTGGCCTCTATTAATAATTGGTTTAATAATCTTCTTTTGGCTGAAAAAAAGACTTAAAAAATAAATGTGATAAAATATAGAATAAATAATTTTCTTATTCTCTATTTTTACAACATAAACTAAAGATAATGCAACAAACTACAAATACCATATTAATGATTCGTCCTGTTCATTTTAGAATGAACGAGCAGACAGCGATTAATAATTATTTTCAAGAGGATTTAGACCTTAAAAATGCTGAAATTAATGTAAAAGCACAACAAGAATTTGATGCTTATGTAGAAAAGTTAAGAGCAGTAGGTGTTAATGTAATTGTAGAAGATGATGACAAATTAATGGATACTCCAGATTCTATTTTCCCAAATAATTGGGTGAGTTTTCATGAAAATGGTAATGTAGGTTTGTATCCTATGTTTGCAGAAAACAGAAGAAAAGAGCGCAGAGAAGAAGTTTTTATGCGTTTAGAGAAAGAAGGTTTTAAAATCAATAATATAATAGATTATACCGAAGCAGAAAACGAAGGTGTTTTTTTAGAAGGTACAGGAAGTTTGTTGCTAGATCGTGTAAACGATAAAGCCTATTGTGCATTATCACCAAGAGCAGACGAAAGTTTATTTATTGAATTTTGTGAAGATTTTGAATACACACCAATTGTATTCACTGCAAACCAAACGGTAGATGGTAAACGTATGCCTATTTACCATACTAATGTTATGATGTGTTTAGCAGAAACATTTGCTGTTATTTGTTTAGAAACTATAGACGATAAAAAAGAACGTAAAAACGTATTAAAAAACCTTAATGAAGATAATAAGGAGATTATAAAAATTACTGAAGAGCAGATGGCTAATTTTGCTGGCAATATGTTACAAGTAAAAGGGAAAGACGATAAGCGTTATTTAATTATGAGTCAGGCAGCTTACAATTCTCTAACTCAAGCGCAAATAAATAAAATAGAAAAACACTGTGCCATTTTATCAAGCTCACTAGAAACTATTGAAACTTGTGGAGGCGGAAGCGCACGTTGTATGATGGCAGAAGTCTTTTTGCCAAAAGCATAATTTAACTCTATTACTATAAATTTAGGCAGTTCTACACCAAGAACCGCCTTTTTTTATGGTGTATTAACTTATAGAGAAATTAAAACTATATCTCTATTTAGAGCAATTAATGCTATATTTGTGCCTTTAAAATAACAATCACAAATGAGCCTTCAAACACTACTTACAAAAGCAGTTAAACAAGCTGTTAAAACGGTATACAATGCCGATTTAGAAACCGTAGAATTTCAAGCAACACGTAAAGAGTTTGCAGGAGATATTACTGTAGTTGTGTTTCCTATGTTGCGAGTAGTAAAAGGTAATCCTGTAAAAATAGGAGAGGCTATTGGTGACTTTTTAGTGCAAAATGTAGAGGAAGTTAAAGCGTTTAATGTTGTAAAAGGTTTTTTAAATGTTGAAATTGTAGATGCTTATTATCTCAACGTCTTTAATATTTTAAAGGCAGACAAGAATTTTGGTGTTTTACAACCTAAAACTAAAGATCATGCTGTAATGGTGGAATACTCATCACCAAATACCAACAAGCCATTGCATTTAGGCCACATACGTAACAACCTTTTAGGTTATAGTGTTGCCGAAATTATTAAAGCCTCTGGAAAGACCGTTTACAAAACACAAATTATTAACGATCGTGGTATTCATATTTGTAAAAGTATGTTGGCTTGGCAACGTTATGGTAAAGGCGAAACTCCAAAGTCTACAGGTTTAAAAGGCGATAAGCTAGTAGGTAATTATTATGTAAAGTTCGACCAAGAATATAAAAAGGAGATTGCAGTATTAATTGCTGAAGGTAAAACTGAAGACGAAGCAAAAAAGGAAGCACCAATTTTACTCGAAGCCCAACAAATGCTTCAAAAATGGGAAGCTGGAGATAAAAAAGTAGTAGCACTTTGGGAGAGCATGAACCAATGGGTTTATAAAGGTTTCGATGTTACTTATAAAAATTTAGGTGTCGATTTTGATAAACTGTATTACGAAAGCCAAACCTATTTATTAGGAAAAGAATTTGTAAACGAAGGACTAAGAACCAATGTGTTTTATAAAAAAGAAGACGGTTCTGTGTGGTGCGATTTAACCGAAGATGGACTCGACGAAAAAATAGTTTTACGTAGCGATGGTACAGCAGTGTACATGACACAAGATATTGGTACTGCAATACAACGTGCAAAAGATTTTCCAAACGTTGGTGGTATGGTGTATGCCGTTGGAAACGAGCAAGATTATCATTTTCAAGTGTTGTTTTTAATTCTGAAAAAATTAGGATTCGATTGGGCTAAAAATCTATTTCATTTAAGTTATGGAATGGTAGATTTACCTAGCGGAAAAATGAAGAGTAGAGAAGGAACCGTTGTTGATGCAGACGATTTAATAGCAGATATGACATCTACAGCTCAAGACATCTCAGAAGAGTTAGGGAAACTTGACGGTTACAGTGATGAAGAAAAAAGCGAGCTATATAAAACCATAGGTTTAGGTGCTTTAAAATACTATATTTTAAAAGTAGACCCTAAAAAACGTATTTTGTTCGACCCTAAAGAGTCTATAGATTTTCAAGGTAATACAGGACCTTTTATTCAATATACTTATGCTAGAATACAATCTATTTTACGAAAAGCTAAAGTTGGAAATGATAACCTTCCTAATGCTGTTGAAGTTTCTATTGAAGAACTTCATGAAAAAGAAAAAAACTTATTAAAACAATTACAATTGTTTCCAGAAGTAATACAAAACGCAGCAGCAAACCACAGTCCAGCTTTAATAGCAAACTATACTTACGATTTGGTAAAAGACTATAATTCTTTCTTTCAAAACCTACCTATTGTAATGGGTAACCATAATGAAAACTCTGTTGCATTTAGAGTGCAATTGTCTCAAGTTGTTGGTAATATCATTAAAAATGGGTTTAAATTATTAGGGATTTCGGTTCCTGAGCGTATGTAATAGGCTTTAATATAAATTTAAAAATCCCAAAACATAATTTATGTTTTGGGATTTTTTTTGGAGTTTCGTTTAAGGGTTATTATAAGATTAGTTGCGTGGTTTGGCAATTAACTTTGCAAGTACACAACGAGTTGGAAATTCCGCAGGAATTTCAAAAATAGGCGAGGACAAGCAATTACATTTGGCCATTGTTGGCAACTGGCTTTTTTAGTTAGTATTGTTAAAGATTAATCAGGTCTTTCAGGAATATAAACAACATCAACTTCTACATTATTTCCATATTTTACTATGATAGAACATAATACAGAAACACTTTTACCATTATTAGTAGCAGGTTTCATTACAGGCATTTTTCTAAGCACTCTTAAGATTTCTGCCTGAACGTTTACTTCTGAATTTCTCACTTTCATGCCAGTTAAATTTCCGTTTTCGTTGATTATAAAAAATGCTTCTACCAGTTTTGGTTCTGAAAGATTTAAATCTTTAGATA